>Ga0307985_10000451_pt1 | contig 24690 bp, 23 predicted proteins | sample EllFjometageno80_FD_203155 | JGI IMG/M metagenome (GOLD analysis project Ga0307985, IMG submission 203155) | Marine microbial communities from Ellis Fjord, Antarctic Ocean - #80 | ecosystem: Environmental > Aquatic > Marine > Unclassified | place: Southern Ocean | collected 2014-10-09 | reverse complement strand
AATCTTTTTCGGGAAGGATCGACTAAGAGAAGTTGAAGAAGAGATCGTCGCTCAATTAGCGCGATCGTAGACTCGCGCCACACTTATCCTCCCGTCAAATTATTCCAGCGCGATCGTAGACTCGCGTTAGGCTAATTGCCCCGCGAAATGATTCCGGTTCGATTGTCATCTCGACCCGCAATCGATTCCCGCCCTCTTCAAGTGTGTAGGTCTCAAGCGTGAAGCCTCCGTCACGAGGCCTAGCCTCTACGATTAGCGCAGCCGCATCCCAATTCCCGAATGAGAAGTCTTCACCACCTTCTGCATAGAAGCTGTTGGCCGTAGTGCTGCGCCGACGGCCATCTGTGTGGAAGATACGCTGATAGTTATCGGCGTAGGTGAATGTAAATTCCGGCTCGGCGAATTCGATATGCAGTACATCGTCATAGGAGATGCGATCGTAGAGCTCCTGCTCCGGGGGGCCGCCGCGATAGAAGTCCTCTGGACGCTTCCTGAAAAAGCGTCGGGCAACCTTCCCACCACCGGCCTTGATCGCCTCTTCCACTTGCTCGTCGGTATTATCAGATAGCTCATCATTAATGAGCCAGTCTCCCAGCAGTAGTTGGCGGTTCTCTGCTTCCGCACCCTGACTTTGTGAATGCTGCGTGCCCGCCAAGAATACGCTGAATACTATCAGCAGTGCCAAGAAGCTCTTTGCCGCCTTACCAAACAATTTTAGTTGATTGCTCACTTTTTTCATCCAGTTATCTAAAAGACCCGGTCACTAGCATTAGATTTTCTTTCGCCATGCGGCGATTGCCTGCCCAATCTCGTGAGGTGAATCTTCCTGTAGAAAATGATTCCCCGAGACTGTCACCTCAGTCTGATTCGGCCAAGACCGACAAAATTCCCGCTGCGCTCCTATCAATATCGCACCCGGCTCAGCATTAATAAATAGCTTGGGTAGATCAGCTTCAGCAAGCCAATCAGCATAAGCCTGCACAATTTCTACTACGTCTGTTGGCGTCCCATCGATCGGTATTTGTCGTGGCCAGGTAAGAGTCGGTCGTCGATCCTCGCCACTATTGTGAAAAGGCCGTCGGTAGACTGCCATCTCCTCCTCACTCAAATCTCTCAGAACAGAACCGGGCAGGACTCTCTCGACGAAGGTGTTCTTATCCAGCACCATTTCTTCACCGGCGCTCGAGCGAAAGCCCTGGAACACGCCTCGTGCTGCCTCAGGCCATTCTTCCCAAGATACCGGTCGAACAATGCCTTCCATATAAGCGATGCCCTTAACAGCATCACGATGCCTATTAGCCCAATCAAAACCCAGCGCTGAACCCCAATCATGAATTACCAGAGTTACATCGCGCTCGACGCCCAGCGCCGCCAACGCACCATCGAGATACTCCCTGTGTTGCACGAAGGTATAGCTGCTGGCATCTGGATTATCTAACTTGTCTGAATCCCCCATGCCGATGAGATCGATAGCTATACACCGCCCCTGATCTTGTAGATGCGGCATGACATTCCGCCATAGATAGGATGAAGTAGGATTCCCATGCTGGAAGATGATCGGGTCGCCCTCTCCCATTTCCACATAGCTCATCGTCTTGCCCTTAACTACGATCTCCTTCTTTGCGTGTTCCTTGGCACTTAGCATTACTTTCTCCATGGTTTGTTTGGGTTTTCACCCCCAAAGGCGCAGCTTTATGAGAATAAACCGCCCTGCTCATCAATTCAATTATAGCGGGCGCATCAGCCAGAGTATGTGACCTAGAACGGCATTTGAACAGGCGCCCAGTTATCGGCTATGCTTGAACTCCACGTCGCCAATTACACTACGGCAATCAGGAGAGAATACAAATGACAATGCAGAAAACACCTTTATTAATGTCCAGAATACTAGGGCGGGGTGCAATCCTGGATCCTGATATCGAAGTCGTCACAATGCAGGCCGAAGGCAAGCATCGGCAGACACTGAAACAAACCTGGGACAGAGCGAATCAACTAGCCCACGCCTTGCAAAAGCATGGCATCGAGGTTGGCGACAGGGTCGGCAGTTTTATGTGGAGTAACTATCGCCATCTGGAGTTGTATCAAGCAGTCCCCTCTATGGGCTGTGTACTGCACACACTGAACATCAGGCTCTCTCCAACTGATCTTGAATACATCATCAATCACGCTAACGATAAAGTGATCTTCGCGGATGAAGATTTACTTCCTCTACTGGAGCCACTCTGGGGCAAGCTCCCCTGCGTAGAGCTTCTAGTCATCTGCCGTCATGGCGAGGGTGGCGAGAGCTCCTTCGAGAACCAGATTGACTATGAAGACTTCATCGCGGAGCAGGATTCCACGTACGACTGGCCTGAGATAGATGAAAACTCTCCCATGGGCTTGTGTTACACGTCAGGCACTACTGGAAAACCGAAGGGAGTAATGTACACAAACCGTTCCACTTATTTGCATACACTTACCGAATGCCTAACAGATTCTATGGGGTTATCCTCGCTCGATTCCCTGTTGGGTATCGTGCCAATGTTTCATGCCATGGGATGGGGACTTCCATTCGCCGCCTCCATGCTGGGCTGCAAGCAGGTGTTTCCGCATCGATTCATGGTGCCGGACACTTTTCTTCAGTTGATGGATGAAGAAGAAGTGACTATCTCTGCTGGCGTTCCAACTATCTGGCAGGGAGTTAAGGCTGTGCTCGAGGCAGAACCCGATAAATACGACCTCAGCAAATTAAAGAGTATGACCTGTGGCGGATCCGCTCCGCCGGTTTCTATGATGCGCTGGTACTGGGACAGCTATAACGTAGAAATGATTCAAGGCTGGGGAATGACCGAGACCAATCCTCTTGGCACTCTGTCCAGGAAGGTGGCAAAACGCTCTCAGATAGGCATGTCGGAAGATCAGCAGTTTGCTAATATTGCGAAGGCAGGCCTCGCCATGCCAGGGCTGGAGATCGAGATATTCGACGAGGATTGGAACCGTCTACCGCACGATGGAGAGGCGGTGGGTGAGCTCTGCATTAAAGGGCCATGGATTGCAGCGGAATATTTTAACGATCCACAACCGGACAAATTTCACGACGGCTGGCTAGTAACTGGCGATGTCGCGAAGATTGATACTGAGCAATATATTCTCATCGCCGATCGCTCCAAGGATTTGATCAAATCAGGCGGCGAATGGATATCATCGGTAGACTTGGAGAACCATATTGTAGGCATGGCCGACATTGCACAGGCGGCAGTTGTCGCGCAGCCCCACCCGAAATGGGATGAACGACCCGTTGCGCTGGTCATCATGGAGCCAGGTAAGTCATTGGATAAAGAGGCTGTGCTCGAACACTGCAGCAAGATCTTCGCCAAGTGGCAATTGCCGGATGATTTGATCGTCACAGATGCGATACCGCTTACCTCTACCGGCAAGATAGACAAGAAGGTCATCCGCGCAAAGTTAGAAGCCGAAGGCTATCAGCTACCTAGCTTAACCTAGGCAGCCGCCGCTTAAGTTTAGACAATCACTGGCCTGGGTCGGTAGGAGCGTAGTCGATACCTTCGGTATCTGCCCTCCTAGCCCCAGCCAGAATTCCTGGTAGAGCATAGTTCCCCTCGTGACATGCGTACTCATACAGGCGCTCACCATTCGCATTCATGGGTAATTCGCCACTCCACGACTGGCTGTAATTCGTTGGATCCTCAACCGTAAACTGATACAGGATTGTGTCATCCGACGTGCGTGTGAAACGTTCAAGCACCTTCATCTGCTGAGAACCATAAAAACGGTGTTCCAGTGAGGAACGCATACCCTGCTGCGCGTGAAAATTTGTCGTCTCGATGACGAGAGAACCTTCCTCGTAATAACCAATGGAGTCACCCAACCAAGGGTAGAGAGGCGGATTCAGATGCTCGGAATTCATTCGTACGATACGGGCATCATGATTCATCTCAGCTAGCAGAACGACGTGAGATTCCGTCTGAATGATTTGTGTCAAATTGTTATACAGAACCGGCAACTTTGGCGGTCCGCCCGAGGAGCCGAATCCCACCATGCAGCGCTCACCAAGAGGCCGCACCTCAGGTCCGTCGTAAGATTGCCTCTGCTGCATTGCCGCAGCAAAATTGGCGCGGCCCTGTTCGCTATAAGGAAGCTGGCCATCTTCGGGCTGCACTATCACCGATGTACGAATCTCTCCATTTACGACCGCTAACTGTTCTCCAGGATCCATCCAGAAGGTATTGTAGCCCCCAACATTCTGTCCTGCCGAAGGCGCCTCACGATTCGGGTCGCTAGGTCGATTGCTCGCTTCCATTCGCGCCCTTACCCTCGTTTCGATCAAGATGGCCTCTTCTTCTGAGATCGCCAGCTTGCCCTCAAACCGATCTGCCCTTTCTAAATTAGTCTGAGTTGCCAAAGACCAAGTCCCCTGCATGTCCGGCACGCCAAATTCTGTTAGCGGTGTTATGTAGCCTGCTTCAGCGGCGAAACTACTGCTGTGAATAAACACGAATGCGGTAAAGGCACAGACGCTCGCACGGGCTAATGCCGAGTAATCGAGAACGGAATAATTTTTATCTTTCACTGAATTGCTCCTAGTTGTAGTCACAAGCTCGCTGTTATCCAATAGAGCTCTTACGCACATTGAGATTATGCCATCTATCCATCACTAATTTCTAACATCCTACCACCCGCTGAAGCTTTCTAGGGATTGGTTTAAATGGCCGAGCCATCCACGGCTCTCAAAATACAAGGAGAATGTTTTCAAATTAGTGAACTCAGTTCGGTGTAACTGCGGTTTAAATCTGTTATAAAAGGGTATATTAGTATCAAATTATAGCTTTTCACCCCAATTTGGTGCAAAAAAGTAGCGGTAAAGGATTGAACCAGTAGCTATGACGAATACCAAACAATTAACGAGCGCAGTCGCGCTTCTTGCCTGCATAGCGCTTCTTGATAACTACATCTTTGTCGAATTGGAACCTGGATTCGAAAGCATGGTGCTAATCGAACCCTACGGCTCTGCCAACGAAGCTGAAACCACACAAGTAAAGCAGAGCGGCGAGGCCTTGAGTGAAGCAAAAGATTTTTGGATCGATCAACACAGAGTTAGCAGCGCTGACTTCGCGAGGTTTTTAGAATCAACAGGCTATGAGCCACAAGAAATTGCACCACATAGCCAGCAGACATTTACAAGCCAAATTGAAGAAGTTGCACTTGCTGTTAGCGCCGAAAAATTGCGGCTTCCACCTCCAATTGGCAATGCAAATTGGAAGAAGGCTAGTGATAACTTTCCCATAAACTACACTGTCATGGGCCAAGACGATCTGAAGGTACATTTTAACGACGCTCAGACTTATTGCAATTGGCTAGGTAAAGTTCTACCCACAGCGGAACAATTTGAACATACCTCTATGCTAGACCGTAACCAAAAAGTCGCCGAGCTTATCGAGTTTCGCTGTGTGAGAAATATTTAGAAACCACGAATAGCCGCCATTCGGCGCAAGCAAGCTAAATCTCTCTAGCTATTAGCAACTTCATTATTTCGTTACTGCCTCCGTATATTTTCTGTATGCGACTATCTGCATACATTTTGGCAATCGGATACTCCATCATGAACCCATAGCCACCAAAGAACTGCAGACACTCATCTATGATTTCGCACTGCTTCTGCGTCGTCCACCACTTCGCCATAGCAGCCGTCGCCTCGTCTAATTTCCCATCGGCAAGTTTCATCGCGCAGTCGTCGACAAACACTCTGGCCAAACGCGCCTCCGTGTAACGCTCCGCCAGCTTAAATTGAGTATTCTGAAAATCGAGAATTCGTTTTCCAAATGCCTTACGCTCTTTCACATACTCACTCGTAATCGTCAATGCTTTTTCGATCGCCGCACAGGCGCCTGCAGCAATAATCAATCTTTCCTGCGGCAGTTGCTGCATCAACTGCACAAAACCTTTCCCTTCGGATGGGCCTAACAAATTTTCTTTGGGAACTCTTACATCATCGAAGAATATCTCAGCGGTATCCTGCGCTTTCATCCCAAGCTTCTCTAAGTTCCTGCCGCGGCTGAAGCCGCCCTCACCCTCAACCAAATCGGTTTCCACCATAATCAGCGAGATTCCTCTGCCGCCCTCTGAAGGATCAGTCTTCGCTACAACACAGATAAGACTCGCGGTCATGCCATTTGTAAGGAATGTCTTTTGTCCATTGAGAACGTATTCGTCGCCTTGCAAGATAGCGGTAGTCGCCACTGATTGAAGATCGGAGCCAGTGCCTGGCTCGGTCATAGCGATGGCAGAGACGATCTCTCCGCTCGCCATTAGCGGCAACCACTTCCTCTTCTGCTCTTCACTGCCGTAAGAATTAATGTAATGGGCAACAATGCCAGAATGCACGCCGTTTCCAAACCCGGTAACGTTGGCGTAGCTAAGCTCTTCGACCAATACCATCTCGTGCTTGAAGTTGCCGCCTCCGCCGCCGTATTCTTCTGGTATTGATGCACAAAGTAGACCGGCCTTTCCAGCAGTAAGCCAAGCATCCCTATCAACGAAGCCTTGCTTCTCCCACTTGTCCATCTTCGGTACAAATTCTTTCTGCAAGAATTTGGCGACTGCGTCGCGCATAATATGCAACTCTTCATCCATCCAAGGGGAATTGTAGGAATCAATCATGGCATTTCCTCTTAGGCTGTAACCGAATCCATACGTTCGATGATCATGGCGTTTGCAGTGCCGCCACCCTCGCAGATAGCAAGCAAACCATAGCGCTTCTTCTGCCGCTCTAACTCGTGTACTAACGTGGTCATGAGCTTCGCTCCAGTACCGCCTAGCGGATGCCCTAAAGCCTGTGCGCCTCCATTTACATTTAACTTGTCTAGGTCCGCGCCCACCGCCTTTGCCCACGCTAGAGGCACCGACCCGAACGCCTCATTGACCTCGTACAGATCGATATCATCGATAGTGAGCCCTGCCTTTTGTAGTACTTTGTGTGTCGCTGGGATAGGACCTTCCAGCATGATCACCGGATCTGAGCCAACTACCGCCAACGAGTGGATCTTCGCGCGCACCGGTAGTTTGTATTTCGCTACCGCCATCTCATTTGCGATCATGACAGCTGCTGAACCATCACTAATCTGGCTCGCCGTACCGGCTGTTATCACTCCGCCTTCTCGTAGGGTTTTTAAAGATTGCATGCCTTCTAAAGTTGCGCCGCCACGAATACCTTCATCGACTAGATGCACGTCAGCCGAACCATCTTCTAACTTAATATTTAGCGGAACAACCTCTTCTTTGAAGTAGCCATTATCAGTAGCCGCTTTTGCACGCTGATGACTCAATAGTCCAAAGGCGTCGAGATCGGCACGAGTAATCTCATACTTTTCCGCCAATAACTCTGCGCCATCAAACTGACTAAATTGAATCCCAGGATACTGAAGCTCCAAACGTTCACCCTTAGGAATGCCGCGGCCATTCGGTAGGCCATCCCGTATATTGGAACCAATTTCTACTGTGCTCATCGCCTCTACGCCGCCGGAAATAATAACGTCCTGAGTGCCCGACATGACAGCCTGCGCACCAAACTGAATGGCCTGTAACGACGAGCCACATTGACGGTCTACCGTTGTTCCCGGCACAGCTAGATCGAGCTTGGACGACATAGATACATTGCGACCTAGATTGCCCGCCTGTGAGCCGATCTGCACTACGACACCGAATATTACATCGTCCACAGCATCGGTAGGAATACCCGTTCTATCGACCAGCTCATCAACTACGATTGCGCCCAGATCCACAGGGTGGATAGCACTCAATCTACCTTTCTTCTTTCCTGTTGCAGTACGCACTGCTCCGACTATATATGCATCAGCCATTTTTTTGCCCCCTGGCAATTATTGAATTAGTTAAATAACTAAAAATCTTATTTAAAAAGTAACTATCAAAGTGCCGGCATACGAATGCCCGCATCTAGCCTAATTGTTTCACCATTAAGATATGAACAACTCACGATATGCGCCACCTGATCTGCAAACTCTTCAGGGTTACCAAGACGCTTTGGAAATTGAGTTATAGCTATGAGTGGGTCTCGCACCTCGTCTGGAGCTGATGCCAGCAATGGCGTCTCAAATACTCCTGGCGCGATCGTATTGACTCGAATGCCTCGCTTCGCTAGATCTCGGGCAATCGGTAATGTCATCGACACGATGCCTCCCTTGGATGCCGCATAACCTGCCTGGCCAGTCTGACCATCGAACGCAGCGATGGAAGCCACATTGATGATGACTCCACGCTCATTGTCTGCTGTCACCGGATCGTTAAGCTGCATCACTTCAGCGCACAGACGCAGCACATTGAAGGTGCCGATCAGGTTGACTCTCACGATGTGCTCGAATTTCTGTAACGGCATCGGGCCATTCCTTCCAACGGTGCGCGCAGCTCCACCGATTCCTGCGGAGTTTACATTGATGTGTACCGTGCCAAATTTTTCTTTAGTCATTTCGAGTGCCGCCGCTACCGACACTTCATCCGCAACATCACCTGCATGATAAATAGCGTTATCACCCAGTTCAGCGGCAGCCTTTTGTAACATCTCCTCGTTTAGGTCGAACAACATGACCTTCGCGCCTGCCGCAATAAAATTTCGTGCGGTGGCTAGGCCCAGGCCTGATGCTCCACCGGTGATAAATGCTGTTTTATTTTGTAATTCCATAGTGCTTAGCGCCGTGAGTTCGTAATTTTCTGTTAAATGTGGGATGCAAAAGGATAATGTATCCATTGCAAAAGTGAAACAGCTAATGAAACAGGGTTACAGGCAAAGATTACGAGACTTTTCCCTCATTGGTTTTATTTCCGCTGCACAATCCCCTATGATTCGGGTCCCTTGAATTTAATAACAGGAATTAGAATGGGACCGCTACAGGGATTAAAAGTACTGGAGATGGCTGGGATTGGCCCAGGGCCCTTCTGCGCCATGATGTTGGCCGACATGGGTGCTGAGGTGGTTCGCATCGACAGACTGAACCAGAAAGGCACAGGGCACAGGGCGAACGTGCTAAATCGAGGGCGCCGCTCGATCGCACTAGACCTCAAAAATCCAGCCGCTGTTGAGACAGTACTGCGGCTGGTAGAAAACGCTGATGCGCTAATCGAGGGATTCAGGCCAGGGGTGATGGAGCGCCTGGGCCTAGGACCGGATATCTGTCTCGCACGCAACCCAAAACTCATTTTCGGCCGCATGACTGGCTGGGGTCAATCTGGACCTTTAGCACAGACTGCTGGACACGATATAAACTATATATCGATAGCAGGAGCGCTAGGCGCAATGGGCTATTCTGATAGACCCCCCGCCCCGCCACTCAATTTGGTAGGTGACTTTGGCGGTGGTGCCATGTACTTACTAACGGGCATACTTGCCGCACTGCATGAAAGAACCAACTCAGGGCAAGGGCAGGTTATCGATGCCGCCATGACCGATGGCACTGCGAGTTTGTTAAGCCCCTTCTTCGGGTTAATGGCGATGAATATGTGGACTACCGACAGACAGGCCAATAAATTGGATGGCGGTGCTCACTACTACGGTAGCTATGAATGCAGTGATGGCAAATATATTTCCATTGGCTCCATCGAACCACAGTTCTATGCTCTGCTTCTCGAGAAGTGTGAGATAAAAGACAAGGAATTTCTGGCGCAGCAGGATCAGCATGCATGGCCACAATTAAAAGAGAAACTCGTAAAGCTGTTCCTGACAAAGACACGATCCGAATGGAGCGATTTAATGGAAGGCACGGATGTCTGCTTCGCGCCAGTACTTGATCTCGGTGAAGCGTCAAGTCACCCACACAACGTTGCCAGAGATACCTATGTGGAATTCGATGGTGTGACTCAGCCCGCACCGGCGCCAAGATTTAGCCGCACGCAGTCGCAGATTAAGTCTTCAGCGGCTATGGTCGGCGAGCATAGCGAGCAGATTTTGGCAGATTGGGGCTACAGTGAGAACGAAATTGAACAACTTCGCGCGGCAAAAGCCATCTAGAGAGAACGTATAGATGGATAGATGGATAGATGGATAATCAAAATCTAACGATCTAACTACGCCTCGCCCCAATGGTCGCCAGTGTTGCCCCGCTGGTGAACTAGGCGAGCAGTAGACAAATTCCGGGCCTACTTAGGCTTGTTATGGGGTATATGGCCGCTAACGTCAGCACTTAATGCTCTCACTGCAGGGCACTAACGCAGGCAACTTTTTAAGGCAGAGTTTCTGATCTTTGCGATCACCAAGTGAAAAAGAGATCTGCAATAAACGCTTCACGAAGGCGAAATACGCCTCACCAGAATGCAGCAAGAGCAAGAGACTCCTGCATAAGCCATAGCTTCGCTGTATTATAGGCCACCACCCAATCGCTACTAGTTGGAACTCTCAATGGCCTATAACGCAATTCTCTATCAGATCGAAAACACTATCCTAACCATCACGCTCAATCGTCCCGAGCATATGAATGCCTTCACCGTTGAAATGGCGAACGAGCTGATCGACGCCGTGAATTGCGCCAGCGAAGACGATGAGGTTCGAGCCATTGTTGTCACTGGAGCTGGCAAAGCATTCTGTGCTGGCATGGACCTGGGCAGCCAGGGAAATGTATTTGGGCTGAATGAAGCTTTGCAGCCAAGTCTTCGTGATATGCAAACTAAGCTGAATGATCCCGATATCATTGCCGGCGTCCGCGACACAGGCGGCCGGCTTACACTCGCGATCTACGACTGCAAGAAACCGGTCATTGCTGCTATCCACGGTGCAGCCGTGGGCATCGGGGCGACCATGACCTGCGCAATGGACATCCGTCTCGTTTCCGAGAATGCACGCGTAGGTTTCGTGTTCAACAAAATAGGCATTACACCGGAGGCCTGTTCCACCTGGTTCCTCCCTCGCATCGTCAGCATGGGCACGGCGTTAGAATGGGTTTATAGCGGCGACCTAATTCTAGCCGAAGAATTAAAGGCACGCGGCTTCGCCAACTCCATCGAACCAAAGGAATCACTATTGGAAAAAGCCTACGCACTGGCTAAGCGAATAGCACAACACAGCCCCGTGTCTATCGCTCTAACGCGACAGATGATGTATCGTAATGCGGCTCAAGATCATCCGCTGGCGGCGCATCAAATAGACTCTTTAGCGATATTCTATGCAAGCCAAGGAAGTGGCAGGGAAGGCGTAAAGGCTTTCTTGGAAAAGAGAGAGCCTGAGTATGTTGAAAAGGCATCCCAGGACATGCCACCTTTCTATCCCTGGTGGGAAGACTGAGCAAAAGCAAGAGCAATAGATATCCATAGAAAATTCACTACAGGCCCAACGGGGATTCCCAATGCTTAAAAATTTCGAACTCCTTTGTTCCACCAGCGGCCGCGTGATTCTTGGACTCTACTTTTTCGGTCCTGGGGCGTTGCTAAAGATTACAAATATGGAGGGGACCTCTGCTTCCATGGCCGAACAAGGCATGGTGTTTATCTCATTCTTCTTGATTTTGACCATTCTGATTCAACTATTTGGCGGCATCGCCGTGATTGTGGGCTATCAGGTGAAGCCAGTAGCATTTGTGCTAGCCGGATTGACTCTCGTTATTAATATTGTAATGCATGACTTCTGGAACGTCCCCGACCAGACGCAGAACTTCGTTAAGAATATGGGCATCTTCGCCGGCTTACTGGTATTAGCAGGCCTTGGCGCCGGTGGCTGGAGTCTCGACAGTAAACTCGCTAAATCGAATTAATATCAACAGCTTACCGGCAGCGCCGATAAGCTGCGACCGTGATTCTTGACAGCTTCCCGTGCGCCTGCGAAAGTAGCCTTGAATACACAGCAGTCGGCACCATCTTAGTGTGAGCGGTAAAAGCTACGGCAAATGAATTCAGCTGATTTGAAGATTCAATTCCGTGCAGTAAAATCTTCAGAACAGCATTGTGTAAACGAAACTCTTAAACAGGATTAAGCACATCATGATAATGGTTCAATCAACTTTTCATCTAGTTGCAGAATCCAAAGCTGAAGCACTCAAATTGATGAAGGATATGATTCGTCTGTGTCGCAAGGAACGCGGCTGCCTGAACTATGAGTACTTCGAAGGTATGACAGACACCAATCAGATAGTCCTACTGCAGGAATGGGAAAATGCCGATTGCCTGCAGGCTCACTATCAAACAACTCACATGGAAGAATTTCTGAGCAAACTTGGGAACTACCTACAAAATGCAGTCATCACACGCAGCTATGCATCACAGGACGAGCCCCGAGTGACTTCGACGAACAGCGACGACTTGGCAAAGCCAGAGCAGACGATCCACTAAGTCTGTTATTTCTCCACGCTACAATGCGTATAGATCACCTCGAACGAGCATAAAGTTAGCGCTAATTGTTGAACTACAGGGACCCGTAAATGTTCTATACTGTGCAAGGAGATCAGAAGACCCCCGTTTCATCCGAAGAAAATACCCGGCTGCTACACTGGAGAACCTCTACCTTCTGGGTCATGCTCGTTGGCTATGTGGGCTACTACCTCTGCCGCGGCAATCTCTCCGCCGCCTTTCCTCTGCTTGAACAGGAATTTGGCTACTCCAATACACAACTTGGCCTTATAGCCTCTCTATCCGAAATGGCCTATGCCACCGGAAAATTTATCAATGGCCCCTTAGCCGATAAAATCGGCGGACGTAAAATTTTTCTCATCGGCATGGCGGGCGCCATATTCTTCAATATAATCTTTGCGATCTCGGCAAATCTCACTGCCTTTATCATTGTATGGTGTTGCTGTCGCTACTTTCTCTCTATGGGCTGGGGTGGACTTACGAAGACGATCGGCAACTGGTATCCAAGAGAGCGCAACGGCACAGTGATGGGATTGATTAGTGTCAACTTCCAGTTTGGTGGAGTTGCGGCCACTGTGTTTGCGGGATTTCTGGTAGCTATCGGCGTTCCCTGGCAGGGAGTCTTCATCTACCCCGCCATGGTACTCGCACTGATCCTGCTCTGGTCTTACTTCGCGTCGCGCTCAAGCCCTAACGACGTAGTGCCTGGCGCCAGGCCAATAGAAGGCGAAACCTCAAAAGAACAAATTGCCGACTACGGCGACGACGAACAACCGCCAGTATCGACTATCATGAAGACGCTGCTGCGACTGCCTATATACAGACAGCTACTGGTATTTAGCTTTCTTACCACACTGCTGCGATCTGTATTCTTATTCTGGACACCGAAATTTCTGTTCGACATCGGTCTGGGCGCGAGCTCTGCGATTTTACGCTCTGCCATATTTCCATTGCTAGGTGTAGCCGGCACGTTATTCATAGGCTGGTATACAGATCATCATGCGCGTAACGGAGACCGGGCACGCATGATGTGGATGATGCTCTTCGTGCTAGTGTTTTGCTTGATCGCCATAGCGGTGCTAAGCGATGCGAGTGAGCCGAACTTCAATATGATCTTGTTCTTTCTAGGCGCTAGCGGATTCTTCTTGCTGGGCCCCTATTCCATGAGCAGCGGCTGTCTCACACTCGATATCGCTGGCGCTAAAGGAGCAGGTTCCTGTACAGGCATTATCGATGGGATGGGCTATATCGGCGGGGCCATCGCCGCGTTTGCTGCGGGCATACTCTCCGACTACCTTGGCTGGCCGCAGGTATTTTTGGTGCTATCAGTGTTTGCCGTCATCTCCACTGTCAGCGCTTGGCTGATGAGTCTTGGATTTCAGAAGATGGCGCGAGAATCAGCAGCGTAGAGTCGCCTCGACTAATCCTGCGCTTCATATTCTTTAATCTGATCAGTGATACCGCGCACCATGCCGTTAGGGATCGGCAAAGTTAGATGGTATTGCGAGATTTTCCAACCCACAGCCGTGCGTATCAACACTCCGCTACCACGGCTACTGCCGTAACTCTGACTCAACAACGCCTCGTCAAACCATGCACTTAATCCATCTGGGGTGATGTTGACATTGCGTTGCTGCGGCGTATAGACCCAACCATTGCTTCCACTGGAGTACTGACGAAACTCTTGCTTAACCCAGCGCTCCTGCGCATCGGTTCCTATGAATACACCATCGTCGCTCATTAGATCAAAATAGATATCCCATTCGCCGTTAGCGGCGGCCTGATGATAGCCATCTAACACTTTGTTTATGGCGGCGATATCTGTTTGCTGTGACTGGCTGTTTTGAGCACAGCTGAACAACGTAAAAGACAATAGGGTTAACATCGAAACGTTCTTCATAGTTTATTAGTTCTCCGAGGGTATCGTGTCACTGCTGCGAGATGGCTTTTTTTCATCGAATTCTCCGGCATCGATTCTGGCAAAATAGGTGCCAGCTACCTTCTTAACCTTCGGCGCTAACAGCAGTGTCGAGACCATAGTAGGTATCGCCATTGTCGCGTACATGCCATCCAGAAGATTGATCACCACTTCTAGCGAGACAACGGCACCGGCAATTATCAGCGCCATATACGCGTACATATAGAACCTTTCTGTTACCGTTCCGAAGAGAAAGCCCATGCACTTACTGCCGTAGTACCAATAGGTGAGTATCGTTGTCGTGCTCAACACGATCACCATGATCAGCAATAAATACGCACCGAAGCCTGGAAACACCTGTTCATAGGCCTGCGTAGTCATCGTGATGCCAACTCCACCGCCTTCCCATACGCCGGTGACCAGCAGTGCCAGTGCCGTGCAGGTGCAGACGATTAAGGTGTCGGCGATAGGGCCTATCATGGCAACCAGACCCTCGCGGGTTGGCTCGTTTGTCTTGGCTGCGCCATGTGCCAGAGACTCTGTGCCTATTCCTGCTTCGTTGGAGAACGCGCCGCGCTGTACGCCAATCAGAATCACTGCGCCGAGCACACCTCCCGATACAGCTTCTCCGGTAAACGCATCAGTGAAGATGAGTACGAACATGGCAGGTATCTCGCCAAGATGACTCGCCAGCAGCACACCGGTTATCAGGAAATAGAAGATCACCATAGCGGGCACCATCTTGCCCGCGATCGCGGAAACTCTCTTCACCTTTCCTACTGCAACACTAAACATAACGATGGCAAGAACTACACCGGCGCCGAAATCGAAACCAAAATGCTCTTCGCTAGTCGCCATCCCTGCAGGAATCGCAATGACATCGCGCAGAATCTGCACCAATTGATTCACCTGAAAGATAGGCAGGGTTCCTACCATGCCTGCTATGGCAAACATCCATGCTAGAGGTAACCACTTGCGACCGAGCCCCTCTCTAATCACATACATCGGGCCGCCTTGCAGCTTGCCCTCATCGTCTTTGCCGCGATACATGATCGCCAGTGAGGCGGTATAGAATTTAGTAGATATTCCAACGATTGCAGTAATCCACATCCAAAATATCGCACCCGGGCCACCTACCGTGATCGCGATGGCTACGCCGGTGATGTTTCCAAGGCCCATGGTTCCCGCCAATGCTGTAGCGAGCGCGCCATAGTGACTAATGTCACCGGATGCTGCCTCCGAGGCATCATCAAATTTACCCTTCAACAAGCCTATGCTATGAGAGAAATAACGAAAGTGACGTAGCCTGGAATGAATCATGAAGAAGCAGCCACCACCCACTAGCAGAATAACTAGTGGCAAGCCCCACATGAAATTGGTATAGGCAGCGATCGCTGCTTCGATTGAGTCCATTACAATTTATTACCCTGTAATGTGAATAATTCGAATCTGGCTAAGAGGGCGATAAGTCTGTCCACTTGATGTTTCTCAAAATGCGTCCGGCACCAACAACGTGGCACCGGGCTTTAAATCACTGCGCGTTCCTAGCGTCTGCCTCGTGGCGACGCTCTCCAGCGAGTATCGCACGCATCGCATAGTTGCCCTCGTGGCAGGCGTATTCATACAAGTTTTCACCGGTATACATCGGCATCTCGGCAGTCCAAGGCTGCGTATAGAGCTCTGGATCGTCGATGGTGAATGTGTAGTGGAGCTTGTCATCGGCGACGCGAGTAAATCGCTCCGTCAGCAGAATATTGCTGGACATCAACCGCTCTTTCGCAACCTGCCAGCCATTGAAGTTTTTAGTTTGCACTATCAATGTATCCCCTTCGTAGTAACCTATCGAGTCACCTAGCCACTTATCAAAGGGTAGCTCCTTAAACTCCTGATCGATTCGCACGATTCGCGCGTTGTGCACCATCTCAGCTAGCAGCACTACATGAGTCGGCCCTTGCACGATCTGCATATGGTTGTTGTAGAGACTACTCATGAACGGCGCTGTTGAAGCGAAACTTATGAGACATCGATCGGAAAGAGTTCTTCCCTCAGGCCCATCGCTTTCGGCCATGCCCATGGGCAACTCGTCCTGCTGCGATCGACGAACTGCCTGCCCCTCTTCTCTCCAGGGAATCTGGCCATCAGGCGGGTCTACAATGAGAGAGGTTCGATACTTGCCATTCATCTGAGCGAGAGCATCCCCTGGTGTAATCCAAAAACCGTTATAGCCACCCACATTTTCCGGCCCCGGAGCTTCGGCACCTGTTGCCTCAAGAAAAGCAAGATAGTCAGGTGTAGAAATCATCTTCGCCAGCATCGTTTCCTCGTCTACTTCTAACTCGCCTTCATAGACCTCGGCACGCTGAAGGGTGGTTCGGGTCTTGTAGTTCCAAACACCTTGCACATCCGGCACGCCAAAGTCTGTCTGAGGCGGCCTATAGTCCTCGGCAGCAAAGGCGTGAGGTCCTACAAATACGGCTATCATCAGGCTGGCCAACGCGTTGATCCGAAAGTGAGTTCCCATGGCGACATCCTTAATTAAATTCATTGGTGGGCGCAGCGGCCCTTTTTTTGAAACCTGCTTTTATAAACCTATGATACAAGCTTAATGCAGCCAGCAACGCGCTTGCAAGGACAGCCACAAGCTCTCGGTACAAAAAGCTAGAGTCTGGAGTGCCTCAGAATCATTCTATGGCACCCTTCTATTTTATGGCTCTACCGAACGTTATCGGCAAAGATAAACTCTGATGGAGGTTCCACAGCGCGAAGGTTCTCGACGAAATAGTCCCAACGCCGCTTCATAAAGTAGCGTCTATTTCCGAAACCATGGCTGGCATTGGGCAGAACCACCAGATCGAAGTCCTTGTCAGCTTCAATTAAGGCCTCGACCACCAACAAGGTGCTGGAAGGGTGTACATTGGTATCGAGCATACCGTGGGCGAGCAACAGCTTGCCTTCCAAGTTAGCCGCTAGCAGTTGGTTCGCCTGATTGTCGTAGTTCGTAGTGACTGCCGGCTCGCCTTCGTTCGGATTGTTCTCCGGAAACGTTTCCAACAGTCCCTGCCACTTCTCGCCCCAGTCGTCTTCGTAGTTCCGGTTATCGTGATTGCCCGCGCCGGATACGGCGACCTTGTAGAAGTCTGGATAGCGCAGTATCCCTGCAGTCGATGCGAAGCCACCACCTGAATGTCCCCAAATGCCTACCCGCGTTAGATCCATCCACGGGTTGTCTGCCCCTAGCTGCCTGATTCCTTCGATCTGATCTGGCAAGCCGTTGTCGCCCATATCTGCATAGTAGGCATCGTGAAAAGACTTAGACCGTCCTGGCGTGCCCATGGCATCCAATTCGACTACGATGAATCCAAGTTCGGCTAGCGACTGCTTGTCATTACGTGAGGCCCGAAACGAACGCGTGCCGACACTACCACTTTGCGGGCCAGGGTAGAGGTAGTTCAATACTGGATAGGACATCGTCTCATCGAAGTTAGAAGGCTTATAGAGTAAGCCATAAAGATCGGTGATCTGATCTCTGGCCTTTACGATGAAGGGAATCGGCGCCACCCAGCCACTCGCGATAAGTGAATCGATATCAGTTTCCTCGAGGACCATTTGCGGCTCCCCTGATGTGTTGCGCACCACAAAGACAGGAGCAGTCGTTGGTGTCGAATAGACATCACTAAAATATTCAGCTGATTCGGACCAACTAATTTGATGGTTTGCAGTCTCAGGCGTTAAGTTTATAAGATCAGAGCCATCGAAGTTAATTCGATACAAATACTGAAAATAGGGATCGCCTGACTCGCGATTCGAACCGAGAAAGTAGATCAGCTCATTTTCTAGATCGACCTGTTGGATCTGCAATACTGCCCAACTGCCCTGGGTGATCTGGCGCTTCAATTCGCCTGACTGCAAGTCATGCAAATACAGGTGCCCCCAATTGTCTTGCTCAGAAAACCAGATGAACTCATTTCTGTCGGGAAAGACACGCCAATTGGCAGCATTGTATCCGGATTCAAAATACGTCTCGACTTCTTCCCGGTAGACAGGCCTCACTTCGCCAGTTTCTGGATCAGCTATCTGCAACTGTGCAATTTTGTGATCCCGCGATGAAGAAACAAACGACAGGGTCTCGCTGTCTTTACTCCACTCCACATCCAGAAACACGCCGCCGCGGCCAGCTATGTGATCGCTGGTAGTCGATCTATGAGGGTCAGGTGACAGTTGTAAAGCAGTGACACGCGGCTCATCTTCCAGATGAATCACGATGCGCTCGATCATGAATATGTAGTCATCACCGGGCAGCGGATACTTCCAAGCATCTAGCTCGCCATGACCCACCTGAGTAGACCACAGATACATTTCACCTACGTTTCTGCCATCGTGACGGAAAGTAGCTATCCTAGAGGAGTCTGGGGACCACAATAAGACAGGACCCTCGTCTCGCAACCAACCTGCATTGTTGGTTGCATAGCCATAGTCCTGCTCACCATCAAAGGTAAGTTGGGTGGTCTCGTTACTCGCAGTATCGCGAAGCCATAGATTATGTTCATCGATAAAGGCGGCCGAACCGCCGTCAGGGGAAAGATATTCACTAGGTGGAGTCTGTGCCAGTTGATTAAGCGTGTAGCTATTTAGGTCCAACACGTAGCTCTCACCCGCGTAGTCGAAATCGAGCTGTTCACCCGCCTCGAAAAGATGCATTCGTGACAGGCTCAGGTCATTCGCATCAACTTTCTCGTCTGCATAGGCTGCCAACTCCGTTGCTAGACGTACCGCATCGAAAAGAGGCGATTTCTGCGCCGTCTGTACATCCACCAGAATATAGTCAGAGCCGTTCTCAGTTGAACGGCGATAGATCAATCGATCATCAATCTGCCAGTATTGAGCAAGGATATTGCCCAGGACTAGGTCCGAAGTATTGACTGCAAGAAAGCTTTGCGCACGCTCATAGTCCGCGGCAGTTATGCTCTCCAAGGTAGACGCGACTGACGTCGCTGTCACGTTGCTAGGCGCAGGTGAACAGGCCTGAATAATGGCGAGCAAAAATAGTACGATGAAGCTGCGCCTAATAATGTGATTCATCAATGCAGGCCTCTCATGCACAACTGGTAAAATAGACGCTAAAGCAGCGCGTCCAATATTAAGTCAACCGATTCAATTATGCGCTGGTCTCGAGGCCGCAAGTCTGGCGCGAACTCTACCCCGGTCAAGTGCTGTAAGCCGTCGATATAGCGTACCGCGATCTCGCCCGCTTGTTCGTCAGTGAATTGCTGATCCTTCTCCTTCACCATGCCGCGCGCAAACTCTTTAGAGAATGAGACTGGCTTGCCATCTCTATGCAGAACATCACCCTTGTCATCCAAGCGCCAGAAACGCGAAGAGTCCATAGTATAGAGTTCATCGGCGGCCACTATTACGCCTTCGCTGTTGATGCCATGCTCGGTCTTGGTATCCACAAGCACCATGCCACGCCCGGCCAGATACTGAGTGATCATGCCGAACGCCATCAGGGATGAGTTGCGAATCTGATTGTATTGCCCCTGAGTACACACGCCACTATCAATCAACGATTGTGCGTCGGTGGTCTTATCTACCTTGTCCTTCGTGCTCGGGGTATCCATGACATAGGGCAGAATACCGTTAGGCACCAGATCTGCGACACTCAGCTCATGACCGGCGTAGTGCAGCACAGTCTCCCCAGCATCGACGGCCTGCATCCAGTGCTGGTACAAAGACGTAGAAGTCGAGCTCTCGGCGTTAAAGAGCCGAAGTACATTCTCAAGACTCAAGAGCTCAAGATTCTCAGCGGGAATGACCGTCGAGCTTGGCAGCAATCCCTCTACACTGAATTGCGAGGAGCCCAACACATCCACGACTAAACGCAGCATATGGTCGTGATTGAAGGCTAACACCTGGTCTTTGAATGGAATGGCACCACGATTCACATCATGGGTTGATATTCGATTGTTGCGAAACATCAGCCTAAGTGAAACTCCCGAAGCACTCTTGAGCTTATCCCCAAACACCGAGTCAGAGACCTTGCCCTCTAATACGGTGGTCCCTGTCAATCTCGGAATCTCCCCGTCATTGATGAGCTGCTGAATAGGCCGACCTTCGTTCACTGTGCTGCCGTGCTCGGCAACTAATTCTCGGATTTGTTTTTCGTCCAACATGAGATATTCACTGCACTCTAATAGAAATTAATTAAGCGATGAAGAATAAGTGAATCGGTTAAGGACTACAAGATGACTAGGAGCAAAGCCATGCATAGAAGTCCTGCCGCCCCTGAGAGTCTCTATCTTCAAGCCAGTGGACTGTTGATTCGGTGTTTGGCTGTGCGCCGATAGTAATTGCTGGCGTTTTGCACCCCTTCAATCATTTGCTCACTATGACCTGTGAATACCGGACTTAATTCTCTTGATTTTTGGCAAAAAACCTCTGAATACTCTCAAGAAATTCAAGATGCTCTGGCGCCGACAGATGTGTTCCCCCATCTATTACAATTAGCTCTATAGCAGGGAATGTACTCGTAAAGTTCTCAACTGCTTCCAGAGCGGGATCTTCGCTACCCACAATAGCAAGTATAGGTATGCTGAGATTTGACAGACTCTGTTTTGATACCACCAGTTGTTTTTCGCCCAAGCGAAGATTGGCAAGTGCGATTGAATCTTGGCCCTCCACGCTAGAACTAAATACCTGCCGACGACTCGTGTTCAGAAATCTCTCATAGCTGTGCTGATTGAGCAGGTCCCTGGCGCTTCCCCATTCCCATATCGCCGATCCTCCTCCAAAAACAGCAGAAATGAATCGCGATTCATTCTCGGTTATGACCATTGCGATGGGTGCTACCCCGAGTGAGTAGCCAAGTATGTGTGCTTTAGGGATATCGAGATGGTCCATGAGACGAATTACATCATGCCCCATTTCTCTCCCATATTCTGAAACTGTGTGCGGCTTATCGCTGAGTCCGTGTCCTCTTTGATCAAAGAGAATTAGACGGTAATTCTCGGCAAGAGAAGAGACTCTCTCTAACCAAGAATCACTGTTGCTCGAGTAACCATGAATCGCGATAACGGGCTCTCCAGAACCCAACTCAACATACCGAATGCTGACTCCACCGGACTCGAAGTATTGATTTTCTGGGATAGGTTGCGAGAACGCACTGCTTGCAATTAGCACGCAGGAAAAAAGGCAAACACGCAGCACTCTAAGGTATTTCATACCGATTGTTTAACGTTATCTTTCAATGAGACAAACCCTTGCATATAACGCCCAAGTACTAGGATGTGGTTTATGTGAGTAGCTTCCTCATCGATTTCATTTTTGCGCATCTCTTTCTTGTACCCGCGCTCCACGAAGTACACCAACCATACGGTAATTTCCTTCATGACAGCCAAACTCATAGATATGGTTATTGTCTTTTGGGGTAAATGAAAACTCACCGCTTTAGTGCTAAGAATAGTAGCTTCGGCAAAGAAGAATCTTATTGACTACTGAATAACGATGGTTTGTTTGGCGATATAACAAGAGTAGATCTACCTATTGGTGAAAAAGACAATAACGCACCGGATATGCTAATGGTTGGTGATGATTTATTCACGCTATATATAAATTTTGATAACAGCCATGATGAGTACTATGCGGGTGTGGCGGTACAAAAAGTCAATCTAAAAACCAGGGATCAAGAACGCATCTATTCGCATGATGAACTTTACGATAATGATTGCGGTAAGCGTTTGGCGGGTGGAAGTATAACTTGGTTCCCTTGGCTGCACTATGAAGATGGTTTCATTATGCCAAGAAATTCATGCTCTGTGGACTTCCCAGAATTCGCTGAACCCATATATTCAAAATATTTTGTTTAATCTGATACTTAGAAACTATAATTCTCAAAAAGAAGCGGTAAGCGTATCCCTCCACCAAACACCAATTCAGAGACCTTCAGTATAGAGGTTACACAGCCGCCACCATCGCACTAGATTTCAACCTTGATTGCAGCGGCAACGGCGAGCGCCTTTTTTGTTGCCTCGGCTGTATTCTTAGCACGCGCAAGCGCGACACCCATGCGACGCTTGCCTTTAACTTCGGGCTTGCCGAACAGACGGACCGAGGTGTCTTCGATCGCAGTTGCCTCCCTTAGGTTTCCGAAACTTGCTTTTTCCGAATCACCTTCCACGAGCAGCACGGCCGATGCGGAAGCGCCGTAGAAACGAATAGCCGGTATACTAAGGCCCAAGATAGCGCGTGCATGAAGCGCAAACTCCGACAGGTCTTGTGAGATAAGTGTCACCATTCCAGTATCATGAGGACGCGGCGAAACTTCGCTAAACAAAACCTCATCTCCCTTGACAAACAGCTCGACGCCAAAAAGTCCTCGACCGCCTAATGCTTCGGTAACCTTAGTCGCTATCTCCTTTGCTGTGTTCAATGCGACAACAGACATCGCCTGGGGCTGCCAGGACTCACGGTAGTCGCCGTCTTCTTGCCTGTGTCCTATTGGCTCACAGAAACTCACGCCATCAATGTGTTGTATTGTGAGCAAAGTAATCTCGTAGTCAAAATCAACGAAACCTTCGACGATGACAGTACCGGCACCCGCGCGACCGCCATCTTGAGCGTATTCCCACGCGGCATCAATATCACTGTCTGATTTTATCGTGCTCTGGCCTTTGCCGGAGGAGCTCATTATCGGCTTTACAACACAAGGAATTCCAACTGCCATTACAGCCGCTCGATACTCTTCGTGAGTCGCAGCGAAGCGGTATGCTGACGTTGCGATTCCTAGCTCTTCTGCAACCAACCGCCTTATACCTTCACGGTTCATCGTGAGCTGTGCCGCGCGCGCGGTTGGGACAACGTGATAGCCCTCAGCCTCGAGCTCGACTAATGTTTGCGTCGCTATGGCCTCTATTTCCGGAACAATGAAATTTGGTCTTTCTAGCTCTATAACGCGCCTGAGCTCGGCTTCATCCAGCATGGAAAATTCGTAGCTGCGATCGGCAACCTGCATGGCGGGAGCATTCGCATAACGGTCGCAGGCAACCACTTCGACGCCTAACCTTTGAAGCTCTATGGCAACCTCTTTACCGAGTTCGCCTGAGCCAAGTAAAAGTACCTTCGTCGCTGTGATAGAAAAGGGGGTGCCAATCGTAGTCATAACCTTGCTACCAAAAAATAACTCATTATCTTGAAATCCTTTTTTACAGTAATTTTTCGAGTTTACCTTTAGTTTGTGGACGAGACGACTTTGCTATACACCTTACAGAGTTGGCCCCTGAGCATCAAAAAAATGCTGAGATTGAAGAACTCTCTACTCTTCTTAATAAGACCCATTTAATTGAATCCATACATCTATGCTAACCGTTCGCCCAGAAAAGTATGTATATTGTATGACTATAAATCAATGCATGTCGCCCTCATATCAACCATTTGTAAACCAAATGTACATAGGCGCGCAGCGCGCCCTTTTTGACTTACTTGTTATGTGTTGGTGCCACTCTTCAAATTGCTCTTAGCCACTGGTGGTCTAAACTGTAAGGGTCGAATTCAAATTAAGAACCCGTTACTACATCTGCCCTCTTGTAAATATCCAGTGTTTCGATTGCATTTCTGCTCAATAGTCCATCGACGTATTCCGCAAATCCTGTGTGGAAGAAGCCTTTTCTTTGCCTCCAATAACGATCCATGCCGGGAATGTCTTTTACCGCGACAATCGCTGTAGTTACAGCTTCGCGAAATTCGGCATCCAAAGTCCCTTCCTTCGAAAGAAGATAGCAATTTTGCATGCCCAATATGGCTGTATGCATCGACATAAGGAACTAAAATTCGTCATTGGAAGAAAATGGCCCAGGACTTACCATCGCATTAAACCAGATATCGCTGGCCTGTCTGTTTCTGTCCATCTCGAGATACCACGATTGCATAGCCATGGTTGCATCACTTGCAGCCGCGGACCTAACTGCACAGGCGCTATCGTTAACTTGAAGGCCGACGTAAATCAACGAAACGATTACTGCAATTCCACCCACAATTTCAGCTATATAAGCCCAGTCTTGCAAGTTCACAGCTTATCTCCTTGTTATTGGTTTTACCCTAAGATAGTAGTGGTGTGAGCTAACTCACGCAATATGTAGTCTGCTGTTGTCTATGTTTATCTTGTTGTTATGTAAAGATAACTTAATTGCTCTAAATGCAATAACGCACTAAAGGCGCATAGCAAAGACGTTTTAGGACTTTCGAGAGGATTCTAGGGCCAAACAAGCGACACGAGCAAACAACCCTGTCAGCTAATCAAAACGCAATATTGTTGCGCTAGTGCGCCGTGAGTGCGCCAAATGGAGTAACAAAAACAAAGGGTGTTTGCTGATCTTGTCTATCTTATTGATTTATATAGTAAATTTGGTGCCGCCACCAAGAGTCGAACTCGGGACCTGCTG
>Ga0307985_10000450_pt1 | contig 24702 bp, 17 predicted proteins | sample EllFjometageno80_FD_203155 | JGI IMG/M metagenome (GOLD analysis project Ga0307985, IMG submission 203155) | Marine microbial communities from Ellis Fjord, Antarctic Ocean - #80 | ecosystem: Environmental > Aquatic > Marine > Unclassified | place: Southern Ocean | collected 2014-10-09 | reverse complement strand
TTGTTTTTCAAGAAACTTTTTTAAAGGAAGATAGAGGTCAGTTTCTTTCATGATGAAGGGAACATATCAAATGGGTCAGAGTAGTTTGATTATGGCATGTGAGCTCTTGAATCAAAGTACTTTGACCCCTTTGATTGTATCGATTCGCTGCACCTCATGCCCTATCCCACCCAATCAATCGTCCGACCTAGCCCGAAGTATGCGAGTCCAGATATTCTTGTCGGTCGTCTCTATCAGTGCACGCAGCACCAAACGAAAATTCAGATTAGTTCGTGCCGTCTTCTCGATCTGGTCGATGTACTCAACACCATGCAGTTCGACCAGTTCTTCCAAAGGCCCTGCCGCGAGACTGTGTATCACGGTATCAGATGTAGTTAGAGAGATAATCTGCAGCATGGCCGCCCAATTTAGATCTGGGTGGTCCATTTCCATATCCGCGAATTTTTCGATCGCCCAATAGCATGAGTGATCCTCATTCGACGAATTTTCGCTCTTGTGGACTTCAATGTAGGCATTGACCCACTCGTTTAATTCTTCCTTTTCCATGCTGCGCTGTCTCTTTATCTGCTCTAGTTTTACCGACCTACAGTCTGTGCAAAGCGCATATCTTGTTGCCGGATGGGTCACGCAAGTAGGCTAGGAACATCGAGCCGGTGCTTCCCTCGCGCAGTCCTGGTGCATCCTCGCAGTCTGTTCCGCCGTTCTCAAGACCAGCAGCATGCCACGCGTTCCCAGCTTCGATGCTCTGGACACTAAAGCCAAGTGTGCTGCCATTACCATGGCAGGCGGGCTCGCCGTCGATGGGCTTACTAATAGAGAATATGCCAGTTTTGTTCATCCAAAAAACGCGACCATTATCGTCAATTACACCAGGCTCGTAGCCTATTGCACCCAAGATGGCATCATAAAAGGATTTGGATTTTTCTACGTCATTGGCACCTAGCATTACGTGACTAAACATTTGGTATTCCTTATCTTATCTACTGGTTATTACTTACGAAAGAAGCTGTTTACTGACTTGATTCGGAATAATACCTAGCCAAGTAGCTATCAGCCAGCTATCACTGAAAATTGTTTGAATTTCTATGGTAACGAAGATCAATCCTAGTCAGCCAAGCTATGCAGCTGACCTAGAAAGTCATCCACATCGCGCAGGCAGCGCAGATCAAAGAGCAAGCGACCATCGGAGATCCGCCCTATAACCGGCTTCGGCAAGGCACGAAAAGCCAAGGACAAACGTTGCAAGGCATCGTCAGTCTTGCCCTTGTCAGCTATCGGCGTAATACACAGCGCGCGACTCTCCATGAGGTCTAAAGGCAGTGCACCGCTACCAATCTGGCTCTTACAGGCCTGCACGGTTACCAATGCCCTACCTGCTAGGCGCTCACTGACAGCGGCAATCACCTTTGCAGCGACCTCCTCGATCCCAGCGACGGGCCGCGCGAGGTCCGCCAACATCGGCAGACGAGACTCCAACCGGTCGGGGTCTTTATAGATATTAATTACCGCCAGCAACGCCGCCAGCGTAATCTTGTCGACTCTAAGGGCACGCTTGAGCGGGTTACCCTTAATCTTCTGTATCAATTCGCGCTTGCCCACGATAATGCCCGCCTGAGGACCACCAAGCAGCTTATCCCCACTAAAGGTAACTAGGTCGGCGCCCATGTCGATGGTGTCTTTGACCGTAGGCTCATAAGGCAGGTTAAACTGGCGCAGATCGACCAACGAACCGCTACCCAGGTCCGAGACGAAGGGAATGCCCTTCTCTTTAGATAACTCACTCAAGTCAGATTCCGAAACGGAATTGGTAAAGCCCCTGATCTCGTAGTTGCTGGTATGCACCTTCATCAATAGGCCGGTATCGCTATTGATTGCCACCGCATAGTCTCTCAGGTGCGTTCGATTAGTCGTGCCTATCTCACGCAGCGTGCAGTGTGCACTCTCCATCACATCGGGTATCCGAAAGGCACCACCTATCTCAACTAACTCGCCACGAGAGATAATGACTTCCTTGTTCAACGCCAAGGTATTGAGCACCAACAGCACGGCCGCCGCATTGTTATTCACAACGGTCGCCGCCTCAGCGCCGGTCATCTCACAAATGGCGCGTTCTAAGTGTGAATCTCTATCGCCCCGCTTTCCGCTTAGCAGGTCGTATTCAAGGTTTGTAGCATGGGTTGCTGCCGTAACCATAGAATCCACCGCCTCAGCGGGGAGACTGGATCTACCCAGGTTCGTATGGACAACGGTGCCTGTTAGATTAAATACCGGAATCAATGTACTGGAAAACTGCGCCTCGATCGCTTGGGCGATTTGCTGACAGAATTCTTCGAGAAAATCAGGCTCGGACATCCACGTCAAAGCGCTACCTTCTTTTTGTAGAAGGGACTCTCTGAGATTGTCGATTTGACGCCTTGCTTCATCCTTGACACTTTTGTGGCCGAATTTATCTATCTGCGACGAAAGCGAGACCGATTGAAGGAGCTTATCAATTGAGGGAAGATTCTGAAGATGGTTTTTCAATTTATAACGCCGGATAGAATAGGCAAGGAATATTGATAGATCAAGGCTGAGAGCACTGTAGTCGTTGCATATTTTATCAAAGAATCGCTAATCTAAGCAATATACTCTGCAGTTGCAACCAATTGAGAAACAAAAAGATTCTATTGCGCACAAGGCATTCGAATGAATACACTCAATAGCTGAATACCTATCTAGAAGATACTCTTATGGCCCCCAAACACAGTGTACTCTTAGCAAATGAATTTCACCCTGAGACAATTCAAAAATTAGATGAAAAATTTCAGACATACCATCTATGGAAGCTATCCTCCCATGGAAAGAAAAGGCTCATCCAAGAGCTCCAAGGAAAGTGTAAGGCCATAGCCAGCGCCTCTTGGATGGTTGATGAAATCATCTATGAACTGGACTCTCTTAAAATCATTTCTTGCTTCGGCGTGGGAGTCGACGGGGTAAATTTTGAAGTAACTCGCAACAGAAACATTCGCGTCAGTAACACACCTGATGTGCTCAACGATGCAGTTGCGGATATTGCTATCGCCCTTGTACTGGCGACCAGCAGAAACATTGTCAATGCCGACCGTTTTGTACGCGAGAAAAAATGGTCGCAAGGACCGCTCCCCTTCGGAATGGGGTTAGTCGGTAAGACTCTGGGGATAGTAGGTTGCGGCCGGATAGGTGAGGAAATTGCTAGCCGAGCAATCACATTTGGACTAAAGATTGCGTACCACAACCGAAGTCCGAAAGACTTGCCCTATAGCTACCATTCCAGCATAGCTCACTTAGCCGAGGCTTCTGACATTCTGCTGTGCATGTTGCCCGGGGGCGAGGGCACCAAAAATGCCATCAACGCAGACATCTTGAAAAAACTAGGCCCCACGGGAATTTTCATCAATGTAGGAAGGGGCTCTAGCGTCGATGAAGTTGCGCTAGCATCAGCGTTGCATGCAGGTGGTCTTTTTGCAGCGGGCTTAGATGTCTATGCAGACGAACCCAATGTCCCTGAAGAACTGCTTGAACTGGACAACGTGGTATTACTGCCACATATTGGCAGCGCCACTGTAGAAACAAGGAGAGCAATGGGTCAGCTGGTCATAGATAACCTGGACGCTTATTTTTCTGGCAGGCCGCTCATCACCCAGGTGAACTAATATGCTTTTTCAAGAAAGTGTCGAGACCTATTGCCCCTCTTGCGGTGAATCAATTCAATTACTAGTGGACTGCTCTATTCCCGAACAAGAATATATTGAGGATTGCCAAGTATGCTGCCGGCCTATTCAAATTAGCGCTTTGGTAGACTCGCAGGGGATTCCCGCAATTACAGTACAAAATGAATCGGAGTAAATCTGCTGAGAACTATTCCAACAAATAGTAGTAGATGTATTTTGCTTCGTTGTCATACATCAAATGAAAATCTTTTTCTGTCAATCGCTCGTCTTCCAGATCGATTTCTGTAAACATATCCCGATACGAATTGCTAAGGGAGTTGTAAACAAACTCCTGAACGATCAAGATATTGAAGTTCTCCATTCCTAGTTCGCGCGCATGCTCGCAGAAAATATCCCACAGCACTGGCTGCTTCCTTAGCTCCTCGTACTTTGCCGCCTGTATAAGTGCATCCCCAAACAAATCATAGGAACGGATACCACCACTTTGGAACGTACCCTGAACTGAATTATAGGCCAGGCCCATCGCACCTTTTATTGGCCTGGAGTAGTTAAACTTTTTAACTTCCAAGTTAAAGGCTTCAAACATTGTTAATGCAGTGGACACAGCGCTATCCGCCAGTGAACTAGAGTCAATCGGTAGAAAAGGGTAGCCAACAGCGCTAATAAAACCATCACCTGTCTCTTTCAATCTAAAAGCCCGCGATCTAAGCGGATTATGCGCGTAGCCCTTCATGCACACTTGTAGAAAGGATTGAAAAACACCTAAGAAGAATTCTTGCGTCTTCTCATGACGGATCTCACCAGATCGCTGCACATCAAATACATTGATAATTGCCTTGCCCTCTTTTAAAGGCATGGTGTTCTCGAGCTCATCTCCTAACTTAATCCGCTCTAACTGATGCGGGTAAACCAACTTGGATAATTGGTTGTATAAATGTTGGCGTGTATCAGCATCGGTTGACTTTAAATAGAAACGCGTGCGCACGGCTTCAAAGAAAACCCAGCTAACCATTGTTCCACCCAAGAAGCCTTGAGCAAGTTGTGTGATATAAAATGCATTTGCAGCAGCACCAACAAATTTGATAGCTACTGCAACTGTTATGGAAAGAATGACATTTCTAAGGAAAGTGTGTAGGTAGACCGCTTTGTACGAAAACGCCGTACCGAGTATTAAAATAAAACCTATTTGCCCAAGTATAGGCTGCAATAACTCTTGAACACCTTCAGGCGTAGTAACTCCCAAGGTAAAAATATAGATAACAGCACAAAAACCCATCAAACCTGAAAAAGATACAAAGTCTAATACTAATGCGCTTCTTTTATTCAACTCAGTGGCTGCTAGAGTTATTGCTGGATATAAAGCTATCAGAACTATGGGAATAGCGTAGGTGAATAGCATGTATATTGAATAAGGATTATCCCTCGCCAGTGCTGCACTGTAATTCATGAAGGAAGATATCGCGAGAAGTACGGCGCCAGACCTACCCGGCCAGCCCCTCAAGATTGCCGAAGCAGCAATGCCCAATTCAGAGCTAAACTCCTCTCTATGCTCTTCGCAATAAACTGAGTACGTATCGCCTTTAAATGTTGTATTATTCACGCACTATTCTCATGTTATATAGGATGCGAGAGCCGCAGTAGCAACTATTGCCGCTCTTTATTAAAAATTGGACTCAATTTGGCAAATACTCAGCAGTTTTAACCAAAATACGATAAGCTACGTAGATTATTATAAGAAAATTCAACATCGCAGTCTGATTGACGGCCTCTACCAACTAATCTTTAACCAAAACCCCCAATGAATATAATTACTTACTTAGCCTTTGCGATCTATATCGCCATTATATTAAGTTTACTATGGGCCCGACTCCGATTTTTTAACACGCAGGGAGTGCAAGTTACGCTTTGGATTCGTTTATATGATCCTGTCGTGGGGATCCAAATTGTCACAAGCTTATACATGTTCTATAGCGCACCACAAAGTGCAATAGCTTCATCTTGGGTTTGGCTGGCAGCACTTTTAGCCTCAATCTCACTATTTTGGTGGACAATCTTTACCGCAAGAAAATTAGACTTCGCATTTAGCAAAAACGTAGGTGATCTCCTTACGACTGGACCATTTGCATTGGTTCGCCATCCTTTCTATGTCTCCTATATTCTGTTATGGACTTCAACTACTATTGTATTTAATTCCGCCTTCCTCTGGCTGACATTACTGTACCTAGTAACTTTCTACTTCATGTCCGCCAGAGGCGAAGAGGAAGTTATATTGAACAGCAAACATGCGAAAGAATATTTGGAATACCGTAAACGCGCAGGAATGTTTTTACCGAAAATTACAAGCTGGAAAAGTTAACCTTTAGAGAAATCGAAACTAGAATTAAAATCGAGGCTTTTATTGAGACGGTTCAACAAAAGCCAGATTACCTTCGAATCATGTTGAAAACATCCCATTTACAGGAACTTTCTTACACGCGAAAACGGCTCCTGGTTGCATGCTCGCCACGGTCCTGAACACAGAAGCTTGATGTTTTTTTCTGACGAAGTAAAACTCAAATGAATTATTTAAAAGCAGGCAAAATGGCATGCTTGAAGTCAATGGCTTATAAATCAGCGTCAATATATGAAAGCCCTCCAACCTTGATGATCGACGATAAAAGCCATCAATCGATTAAGCTTGGGCATACAACTGCATAGAACTGTTTTGCTTGTATACCGAAATACTGGATCGCGGTTGTTTAGAATCCTCGCCTACGCTTAAAAACGGCATCCAGACAAGATCATTTGGTTCGCGCGTAAAGCTAAAACCAGAGACGTAGTTGCCTGCCATTTCCAAGGAACTACCCTAGCTCATAGTTGATCTCGAGATACGATCAGAATATCTTCAAATGAGACCAATTGCGTTCGATTACTCCCTGTCCTAGCGCTGGATTTTGACATGCAAGTGCATTATCCTCTTCTACCCGCACAGGGTGGCAGTTTGCCGCCGTATTTGTGCATAAATCGAGCAGCTGGCTTTTACTGAAAGCATTGCCGGAACTGTCCTGTAGACAGTTTCGCCCTAGGCTGCCCCGACGAATGTTCTTCCCTATCGTAGGTAGGGGAAAATGGTGTAGCTTTACATAAGAAACAAGGTATTTTTCGCGCTATGAGCAGAACCCAGACTAAGAAACCCGCCAAGACTCAGAAAACCAGTAACAGCAAGAAATTCGTCTACGCATTTGGCAAGACGACTGATGGCAATACCACCATGCGTGAGCTACTCGGTGGCAAGGGTGCCAATCTCGCCGAGATGGCCTCAATCGGCCTGCCGGTGCCTCCAGGCTTTACCATAAGCACCGAAGTCTGCTCCTATTACTATGATCACGAGCAACGCTATCCTGCGGCCCTGCGTCAGAGCGTAGCCGACTCAGTAAAGAGCGTAGAGAAGCAGCTCAACAAGAAGTTTGGTGGTCGCAAGAACCCTCTATTGGTATCTGTACGCTCCGGAGCACGTGATTCAATGCCGGGCATGATGGACACTATCCTCAACCTAGGCCTGAACGACGAGACTGTCGAAGGCCTGGCGGATGTTTCGAAGAATCCTCAGTTTGCTTGGGATTGCTACCGTCGCTTCATCCAGATGTACGGCGGCGTGGTGATGGGCGTTACCTCCCGCACAGAGGAAGAGGAAGACCCCTTCCATGTACTTTTGGAGAAATTGAAACGCAAGGTGGGTGCAGAGTCAGACAATGACCTGACTACCCAGAACCTACAAACGCTAGTCACCCAATACAAGGCGCTAATTCGTAAGCGCACCCGGGGAGCATTCCCACAAGGTGTTATGCAGCAGCTGTGGGGCGCGATAAGCGCGGTATTCGGCTCCTGGAGAAATGAGCGCGCCATCCTCTATCGCCAGGAATACGGCATCCCCGCCGAATGGGGCACAGCTGTGAATGTTCAGGCGATGGTATTCGGCAATGCTGGCGACGACAGCGCGACAGGAGTTGCCTTCACTCGCGACCCAGCCAACGGCGAAAAGGTGTTCTACGGCGAATATCTAATTAATGCGCAGGGCGAAGACGTGGTAGCAGGTCTTCGCACACCCAATGCCATCAGTAAGCTTGCCAAGGAAATGCCCAAGAGCTTTAAAGATCTGGAGAAGGTTCGCGCCAAGCTAGAAAAACACTTCAAAGACATGCAGGACTTCGAATTCACCATCGAGAAGAACAAGCTGTTCATTCTACAAACGCGCAATGGCAAGCGTACCGGTCTTGCTGCGGTAAGAATCGCCGTTGAAATGCAAAAAGAGCGTCTGATGAATGTTGAGACGGCTCTGCTGAAGATCCCTGCCGAGTCAATCGACTCTCTTTTAGTGCCTGTCTTCGACCCGAAGGCGTTGAAAGCGGCAAGTGTAATCGCCACAGGCCTGCCTGCTGGCCCTGGTGGAGCCACTGGACGCATCGCATTTACGGCCGCTCAAGCCGAAAAGGCAACACGCGAGGGCAAGAAGGTAGTACTTTGTCGCACAGAGACCTCACCTGACGACCTCAAGGGAATGCTGCACTCACAAGGCATACTCACCTCACGCGGTGGCGTATCTTCCCATGCCGCGCTCGTTGCCCGTCAACTTGGCAAGGTCTGTGTCTGTGGCGCCAGCGGCATCAAGATTAACTACGAGAACAAAACTCTCACAGCTGGCAAGACTGTCCTCAATGAAGGTGATTACATCTCTATAGACGGCACCACCGGCGCCATCTACAAAGGCATGATCGCCAGTACAGACTCCGAGGTTAAGCGTGTGCTTGACGGCAGCCTGAAGCCAAGCAAGAGCTACACCTACGAGTTGTTTCAGACCGTCATGAAGTGGGCAGACAAACACCGCACCATGAATATTCGAACCAATGCCGACACGCCAAGCATGGCGAGCCAGGCTGTGGCATTCGGCGCTGAAGGAATAGGATTGTGTCGAACCGAACACATGTTCTTCGAAGGCGGTCGCATCGACTACATGCGTCAGATGATCCTCGCCGTCGACGAGGTGCAGCGCCGTTCTGCTTTGAAGAAATTGCTGCCTTTTCAAAAGAAAGATTTTGTTGGCATATTCAAAGCTATGAACGGACGACCAGTAACCATACGCTTGCTGGATCCACCGCTTCACGAATTCCTACCCCATGATGATGTCGTAAGACGCCAGCTGGCAGAAAGACTAGACGTGCCTCTAGATTTTGTCATCGACCGCATTAAGTCTCTGCATGAAGAGAACCCCATGCTCGGCTGCCGAGGCTGTCGCTTGGGAATCATCTACCCTGAGATCACCGAGATGCAAAGCCGCGCAATCTTCGAGGCAACTGCACAGGTTCTAAAGGGCAAAAAGAAGATCAAAGTGAAGCCAGAAATAATGATTCCTCTGGTGGGCTTCCGCGCAGAACTCGCAGATCAGCTCAAAATTGTGCATCGCGTAGCCAAAGAGGTAATGAAGAAGCACAAGATTCGCATCAACTACATCGTTGGCACCATGATCGAAGTTCCCCGTGCGGCAATCACCGCAGACGAGATCGCGAAAGAAGCAGACTTCTTTAGCTTCGGCACCAATGACCTGACTCAGACAGCACTCGGCTTAAGTCGCGACGACATGGGCCTGTTCTATGACGAGTACCAGAGCAAAGAAATCTACAACAAGAACCCCTTCGCCAGCCTAGACCAACACGGCGTAGGCAAACTAATCGACTTCGCGGTAGATCGCGGTCGCGCCACAAAACCTGATCTTAAGCTGGGTATCTGCGGAGAACACGCCGGCGACCCTGCCTCGATCGACTTCTGCCACCGTGCGGGCTTGGACTACGTGAGCTGTTCACCACCACGCGTGCCAATAGCCAGATTGGCAGCGGCGCAGGCTACGCTGCGAAACGCCTAAGACTTTGTTCTCAGCTTCACGTGGGTGGAGCAGGGGACTGAAAATCATTCGCCCATCCTGGGCTCAGCCTAAAGGCCAGCTAAAGCTGTGTTAGTCTGATCCAGTCAGATTAATCCTCGTGTCGATGGTTCGACTGTGCGCCAGCACAAGCAACGCGCGAAGCCCGCAGGGGACAAACAGCCCTTAGGCTGATTGGATTCTTCCGCATCGAGCCGCCATCTCCTAATTGCCGGTCTCACGGCTGTACTTTTCACGACCTTGAGTTGTTCCGCTGTGAATCTCCCCTGTAGTTTTTCGAAAAGTAATCAGTTCATACTTCCGAAGCGTTCTCTGCGAATGCTTAGCGCGGGGAACGCTGGACGTTCAGCCAGGCTAGCATCATTTGCGTCACCAACTCAGGTCGCTCATGGTGTGGAAAGTGATTCACTCCAGGAATTGTCATCAACGTCCAGTTTTCAGCCAGATGCTCCCAAGTGCTGTTGACACCTTCAGCTAAAAGCGCAGTATCCAACAGGCCATGAAATTGCAGCACAGGCGCCTGAACTTCAGGTAGCTCGAGGAAAGCACCAGAGGTGTAGGGGTCGCGGGGGTAGTTCGCCCGATAATAATTCATCATAGATTCTATATTTGAGCGGCCAAAGGCTTCACTGTACTTTTCAAAAAGATCTGCATCACCTCGCGCCAATCCTGTGGCCAATGCATCGCCGGTGATGTTCTCGTGATAATCGGGCTGTTGAAAGTTGCGCGCATAAATTGAGTTTTCATGCTGCTGCTCAAACTTCGCCAGTTCACGCACTAGGTTTGCCGGGTGAGGCAAGTTAAGAATAATCAGCTGCTCGGTCATATCTGGCCGCATTGCAGCCACGCTCCATGCAATACCGCCTCCCCAGTCATGACCAACAATAATTGCACTGGATTCGCCTTCAGCTTCAACTACCGCTGCTACATCAGACACCAAAATATCCAGCACATAGTTCTCAATGCCTTGTGGTTGATCGCTGAGGTTATATCCCCGCGTGTCCATAGCAACAACTGTATAGTGTTCGGCCAAAGGCCCCATCTGATTGCGCCAGGTATACCAAAAGTCTGGAAAGCCATGAATTAGCACCAGTAGTGGCCCACTGCCCATGCGCACATAATGCAGGCTCACTCCGTCATTGTCGGCGTAACGGTGCTCAACTTGTTCGGTTACGTCTTGGGCAAAGACTGAGTTGCCGAACAGCAACCCAAAGGCAATCGTTATGGAAAGCAGGGCTTTACGAAATTGAATAGTCATCAATATTTCCTAATGGCAATAATGGGTCATATCAAGAAAACAAATTACTCCGACCCCTTTGATCTAACTTATGGATTTAGAGAGAAAATCGGTCGAACGTTCTACTAAAAATCCTCGTATCGGTGGTTCGATCAATTGCCTCAGCAATTAGCAACGAGCGCGAAGCCCACAGAGCACAAACAAGCATAAGCCTGTTTGGATTCTCCTGCCATCGGGTACCATCTCTTGTTGGCCCATTTCAGAATGACACTGCTCACAATCTTAAGTTGTTAAGTTGTGAGTGTCCCCATCAACCCCACGCTTCATAGAGACAACATGAAACAGATAGCCGCCTACGCCACCGGCAATTGCCTGCGCAATCAAACCGACCAAGGTACGAGTGGGTGCAATACCGGAGATTCCTAAAACTAATTTTAAAATCAGGTGAATGACAAGCAAACCAGTAGCACCTGCCAATACATACAGGAGGGTACGCAGTTGAGGAGCATACTTAATGAGAAACGTGGCAACCGGCATCGAAATCAAATAACTCACGGCGATCACCGGAAGATAAATACCTGTCATATTGGTCACATCGTGCAAAGCCGCATCGAATCGTTGTGCTACAGAGACGTCAAAATCCATTGCAACAATGCTGGCTATATTGCCTTGGCTGACAAATATCGCGCCAAGCACATAAGCTGCGATAACCGCTGCGAGAAAACCACATAAATTCCTGACTAGTAAATTGCCCATTTAAAAATCCTGAATAACCGACTGTGTTTGCTATGATGGACTGAATTTGTTTGGAGTGAAAGGCTTATGCACGTTCTACTATTTCCCATGGCGATAATCGTAGCTCTGATTTCTTTACCCGTCGGCACGGTGAATGCAGCTAGCCAATCAGGCAATCAAACTGCTGCGGGTTACAAAATTGAAACACTTGCTGAGGGCTTAGACTTTCCTTGGTCCATCGCCTTCCTCCCAAACGGCGATTACCTAGTGGCCTTAAGGGTCGGAGAAGTGCGTCGTATAAGTGCAACAGGAGAGGTGGGTGAACCATTGACGGGATTGCCTGATACCTATGTAGCCAGTCAAGGTGGCTACTTCGACGTTATGCTAGACCCAGATTATGCGTCGAATCAAACCATCTATCTCTCGTTTGCCCATGGCACTGCCGCTGAAAACGGCACCCGAATTATTAAGGGTACCTTGCATGACACAGCAGTTGAAAATATCCAGACCCTATTTACGGTCTCTCCGCTAAAAGACACACCAGTTCATTACGGTGGCAAGATGATCTTCTTGCAAGACGGAACTTTAATGATGACGACCGGTGATGGTTTTCAATATCGTGAGGCTGCACAGGACAGGTTTAATCTGCTCGGAAAGATCATTCGAATTAACAAGGATGGCAGTGTGCCAAGCGATAATCCCTATGCCGATGGCAGTCAGGGTGATCCCAAAGTATGGTCTTATGGACATCGCAGCCCTCAAGGTTTGGTATTGGATGACGCTACGGGTATCGTTTATATGCACGAGCATGGCGCACAAGGCGGCGATGAGTTGAATGCTATATTGCCAGCCCTTAATTATGGTTGGCCCGCTGTCACCAAAGGTGTTAATTATTCCGGTGCTTATGTCTCGCCTCTGACATCAGCCCCAGGCATTGAAGAGCCCTTAACCTATTGGGTGCCTAGCATTGCACCATCTGGATTGGCAATTTATGACGGTGCTGCATTTCCGCAATGGCAGGGGGATCTTTTTGTCGGTGCACTAGTCGATCAGGAGGTGCGACACCTAAAGATGGAATCGGGCAAGATTGTAAGCGAGGCACCAGTGTTTACCGAGATTAACGCACGCATACGTGATGTACGTGTTGGCCCCGACGGATTTCTGTATATTTTAACTGATAGTGATAGCGGCAAGGTACTTAGAGTTGTGCCTGATTAAATCCAAATTAAAAAGGCCAGAGTATGTTGCAATAGGTTTAAACGCTTTAGCAATAAATCCCTAGCACACTTCTTAGCACACTCTGATTTCGTGTTTGTAACACACTGATACTTTGTAGGAATCAGCTGCCCTGTCTACTGAAATCCCTCGTGTCGGTGGGTCGACTAGTTGCCCCAACAATTTGCAATGAGCGCGCAGCGCGAAGCCCGCTGGGGACAAACAGGCCAAAGCCTGTTTGCATTTTTCCGTCCCCTGGCACCCTTTCTTTTCATACCTTTGGATCAAAAAACTCTGATCCCCTCGATTTTCATTTCTCTAAACAGTTTTACGCCGCCTCAATCTAAAGCCTCCCAACCCTGTAAATAAGATCAGAAAACCAGCTGTCTCAGGCACACCACTTAGAGCGAAACCGGCAACACTCAGTATAGCCAGCCGCCGTTTTCTGTGGTGCGGATAAAGCTTAACGAGCTGAATTCACCAGCTGCCTATATAACGCCATGCACTTCTCCAGACCCAGTAAACCAGTTCCGGCGCCATTGAGAGCTGATGTTCCTCTATCCCGCAAACCACGGCGATTCCTGCCAATCGTGATAGCTGTACCAACGTCCATCATATTGCCATTTGCGCTAACAACAGCAAATTTTTGATAAGCGACATAAATAAAAAGCGGATTAAGAAGCACTAATCCTGCTCCTCTACCTTGAGCAAAAAAAGGACACTTTGTTAATTCGAACCCCAATTCACCGTGGACAGAAACCCGTAGGCTGGCAATCGAGAAACCGCACCCAATTGGCGAAAATGCCTAAGTCACCATACTCAGCTGTATTATCAACTGAATTGCTATTTTCTCTAGCAAGAGTTAAAAAGAATTCGAGTATATAGGTAACGAAATTTAGGTCCTGATGAACCTCAATTAAAAACTAAACGAAGCTATATATACTATCTTGGAGTCATTGTTTTTCGACTAATTTTGCTGCGAATTTCAAAATTATTACTCTAACTCTCTATACTTAGCCCTTAATCGTGACAAGAAAAGAGTAGAGAAATTCCTGTTGCAATCAATGTCATACCGTTTAAGAATATTTCCAGCAGACGATAAACGGGAAATTTAGTAACAAAGAAAAGAATTCTCTCTAAATCTCGTTCGCAACATACAGCTTGACATGCGGTTCGTCCGTCTATAGTTTCGTCTTGCCTGAAAGTCTATCTTTAGACGTCAAGCTTCTATTTTATAAAAAAAATGGAGTATTGGAATGGCTGATTTTGTGATTTATCCACTTACAAAAAAGCCATGCCTACTGTCAGAATTTTCTGATTAATAGCTGATAATTCTACTAAAATTAACGGACCGTTCTGAAAAGGAAGGGAAAATTACTATGGCAGGTTGAGAATGAATTGTTTATTCATTGCTCGATCTAATAAATCAAAAGGTTCTGAAAGCAGGAATTTGTGTTGCATTCTGCCTAGGAACGAATAAAAAAACTATTCCCGGGGGGGAAACATATGAAATCGAGAACCAATATCACGAAGACTCTGCTCGGTGCTTCGGCATTGTTCTGTGCAAGTTATGCACCGAACGGGCTATTTGCTGCTGAAGCAGAATTAGATGAAAGACGAATTGAAGAGGTCACAGTAACAGCGGAAAGAAGAGAAGCATCAATTCAAGATACTTCCATATCCATTACTGCATTCACAGGTGATTCATTAGACAGCTTTGGTATTCGTAATCAAGAAGACTTGCAAAACTTCATTCCCGCTACAACCATCCAGCCTTACGACGCTACAATTCGAGGCGTTGGTAGAAATTTCCGCGCACTGGGCGGCGATCCTGGCATAGCAACTTACATGAACGGCGTTTACTCGGAAGATTTGCTAACTGCCACAGCAGCAACTTTCTGGGATGTCGAGCGCATCGAAGTATTGCGTGGGCCTCAGGGAACACTCTACGGTCGTAATGCAGTTGGCGGCGCGATCAATGTGCTCTACAAAGAGCCCACCGACGAAATTGACTACTCTTTCAAATCCATCATAGGTAATTTTGGTACGCAAGAAGCCTACGGTATGTTAAACGTACCGCTGATTGAAGACACGTTATCAGCACGAATAAACTTTGCTATGCGCGACCGTGATGGCGTGATAAAGGAACTAGGCACTGGAGGCGATCTCGACGGCCTTGGTACCGAGAACGTCGCCGTATCGTTTAAATGGACACCAACCGATAATATCGAAGTTAATCTGCGACAGAACTTCATGGAAATAGATCGCTCATTCGGCGGTGCTAACGGCGCTGGCCTTGTGGTATTGAATGAAAGTGGGCAAGGAAGTCGAAACACAGCAAACTTAGTTCCTGGTTACCGATTTATCGACACCACAAATACTGATCCTGGCAATTTTGATAACAACAATTGGTACGATCAAAGTCAGCCGATCTTAAATTTCACCAATCCCACTACTGGCGCAACTGATCAAGCCCAACGTGTTCGGCCAGGAATCGACCCTGGTGCTTTCAATGGCGCTCAGAATGCAGCAGCGTCATTGGATGGATTTAACAATACCTCGGCAACTTCAGAAGCTAGATACAACGACTGCGTGTTCCCTGGCGACATCGCTGGCGATGATCTCTGCGCAGCCACCAACGGCCTGAACAACGAGAATGTTAAGCAGCAAGGCACTCAGTTTAATATCTCCTGGGACGTGAATGATAAACTCGAGTTGAAGTATCTATTCGGGTATAACAGGCTCAGCTACAAGCGCACGACCGATGACGATAATACGGCCAGTCAGTTTCATGATCGCCAGTTTTACGTGAACCACGAGGCGGATTATACCTCGCACGAATTTCAGGCCTTCTACGACATAAGCGACACAGTATCGATCACTTCCGGTTACTTCATTTATGATGCAACCATCGATCAGCGTGGAGATTTCTACTCTTCGCTTGGCGAATCCCGAATGACGAACCCTTATGCGGACAATACCTCGCTAAGCGCTGGCGCGGCGGGAGCCATTGGAGCTCCGGGTTTGGCGGGCATTAATGCCAGTACCCTAGCGTTTGGTGGCAGACCAATGGTTTCGCTGTTTAGTGCGAAGCTGAGCTGTAATGTTGCGACACCTGCTGCATCCTGTTCGCAGAATAACCTTGGCAACAATGTACAAACCTCAGCCTGGTATGGTGACAACGGCAGCAATCCGGATTTGAACGTTATTCACGGCCCACAAACCTCAGCAAGCGACTTGCTGTACGCGACGCAAACCAAACGTGAAGCATTCGCCGCTTATACTCAAGGTGTCTGGGATATCAACGAGGTGTTCACTCTTACTCTAGGCATTCGTTATGCCGAAGACGAAGTGACCGCAGAAGAGAACCTGTGGCGCTATTCAGAGACTGGTGCAACCAGCTTTTTGGCCCTTTACGGCGGCCTAGCCGCAGTAAATCGCACAAATGGCGGCTTAGTTGACGATGGCACGGGTTCAATCACACAGCCCACTCCAGCGGTTACCAACGGCGGTATTCCTTTTGCGTTGAGTGTTTACCGACCCTTTAACCGAACAGATAAGAAGACAACCGGACGTATCAATCTGGACTGGAATGTAACTGATAACTCCTTGATGTATTTCTCTGCCACATCGGGTTACCGTTCTGGTGGTTTTAATCTGGTATTTTTCAGCAACACAGCCACTTATGATCCAGAAGAGTTGTTAGCTTACGAGATTGGTTATAAATCACAGTTCTTAGACGACACCCTGCAATTGAATGCCTCTGTCTATGTGTATGATTACGACACGATTCATACAGTGGGAACCGAGGTCACATCCATTGGCGGAACCAGTACATCTGTATTGGAGGCGCCTGGTGCCCAGGTGATGGGTCTGGAGGCTGAAATATTGTGGCTGGCGACTGACAGCCTGACACTAGGCGGTAACTTCAGTTACACGCCAAGTAAATACACGGAGTCGTTGCTAGTGTCTGACTCTAGTAGACAAGATGTGCCGGAATCGCTGTATCCTGAATTCGACACATTGACAGAAGACATTAAAGGCAATCAGCTATTGCAGGTTCCTGAAGGCAAGTTCACTGCCTGGGGAAGCTATAATATTCCAATGAATGGCGGAGCTGATTTGGAACTCTTCGGTGTGTATAGCTGGACTGATGAAGTCTTTTACTCACCCTTCGAGGCTCAGGCAGAAAAGGCAGAGGCTTATGGCCGCGCTGACTTGCGAGCAACCTGGACATCGCCTAATGATAATTGGGCGGTATCAGCGTTCGTTAATAATATCTTCGATGACGTAGCCAATTTGCAGATATTGCGCCAAAGTGAGGCTGAATTCTACCGTCATAACTCTGGCACTACGCTGCCTAGAGCCTACGGCATGGAGTTTAGTTACAAGTATTAGAAAAGCCGCAAATGAATAAGATATCGGGTTGAATACTTGATATTTTGTTACTACAAAAACGCCCTGACTAGCTCAGGGCGTTTTTTTCTGTCGCCAGTTATACTGGTGCCACACCAGACTGATTTCTTTTTGATTAGATGCTGATTCGAGATAGCCCTATTCCGACGGCTTGAAAGCCAGCAGCACGTTACCCGCCACCTGTCTAAAAGAGCCGTAACCGGAACCTACGAACACCATGCCAGATCCCGCGGCAATGGAATGGCTGTCGATGGACCCGCCATACCCTTCTACGCCGTTAACCGTTTCAAAATCCTGAGCTGTATCGAACTTGAAGAGCTGTTCGCCCGTGTCCGAGTTGAATACAAACAGGCGACCGTCTAATCCACCAGTGATAACCGCTCCGTCTACAGACAACGGCGTAGCTGAGAAACCATAGAGTGATTCACAACGCCTCAGTCTATCGCTACGCTCGTCACCACATTCTGAGCGCACCTGGTAGGACCAACTTGGCTCGCCGGTTGCAACGAAGTAAGTGTATATACCCGGCCGGATGTTCTCGCCCATTGTGCCCGGGTCGTTGATGGTCATGAAGGCTCGCTCGGAATCGGTGGCGATCCCCCAGTGGTTGCCGCCCAGTGCTGTGCCTTCACCGATGCGCTGATTCCACACCAGTGCGCCCGTGTCGGGATCCAGCGCCCAGAGATCGCCAGATTTCTGGCCGGCAATAAGCAGCTGCCTATCACCGCCATCTACTAGGATAGCTGGGCCGCCAAAATCGAAGTCGACTGAGTTTGTATTTTCTAAAATGATGCAGTTAGGCCCACCGGCGCTGCAGGAGAAATTCCACATGTCGTTCTCTAGCGCCTGGAAGACCCAGTTGGCCTCCCCTGTTTTCAGGTTCAAGGCGATGACTGAATCGCTGGTGTTGGTAGTCGGGTGTGAGGTGTTTTCACCAGTGGTGACATACACCTGACCGCGCTGCGCATCCACCGTCGGTGTAGTCCAGATTGGAGCGCCGGAAGGACCGCGCTGCTTAACACCGGTTGAGCTGACCATGCCCGTGTACTCGGCCGTTGGCATGGTGTGGTATTCCCACAGTTTTTCTCCGCTGCGTACATTCAGCGCGGTGACGGCGCCGTGATTATCACAACATTCAAAATTCGGATTGCCTCCGGTTACAACGCCGGAACCGGAAAGTGGCACGATTATTTTGTCTTCATGAATCACCGGTGTGCCGGTAATCATTGCTTGGTTGTCAGAGGCTTGGCCACTCGCCACCCAGATCGCCTCGCCAGTTCCCGCGTTAATGGAATGAATCATGCCGCGACCATCACCAAAAACCAGTGTAGCCAAGCCATCGATTACCCCGTAAGCCAATGAAGAACGCAGCCGTGTGTCGGCATTGTAGACCCACTTGGCACAGCCACTTTTGGTGTCCAGCGCAAAAACTCGACCCGAATCGGTGGCGGAATAGAAAATTGTTGAACCAACTATAACCGGCGCTGCACGCAAACTGGACGTATCCGGAAAAGCTACCGCCCAGGCCAGCTGCAGATTTGGCATATCGCCCGTGGTGAGGCCCGCCTGCGCGGCATCAAGGTGGCGCGGGTTGTTGCCATCAGCACCAGTCAAGGTAAAGGACGGCCCCTGCCTTAGGTCTACAGCGCGGTTATCCGCTGCACACATAGTTGCAGCGACCCAGTCCTCGATCCCGCCTTCTAAGGCCTGCTCCTGAGCCAAGCCAGGCTGAGCCGCCATAAGGCCTAGGCTTAGTAGCGCGACCAAGGTGGAATACGAGCTAAAACTTGTTTGAAGACGAGAGTAAAAAAACATAAGTAATGCCCGTTTGGTGGATGTAAAATGTTAGTTCCATTCCTGTGAGAAGCGCACGCCCTGCACTGCCTGCTCCCTTGGAGGGAAACCCAGCGCCAAAAATACAATAATTGTCGGCATTGTGCGAATCTGAATTGTAACAAGACGATTGAGGCAGGTTTGATACTACCTCAGTGCATATTCAATCAATTGATATTACTGTGCAGGGGCAATTCAGTGGTCTGCTTCATCGTCTCCATCACAAAGCTAGAGCTGACATCAAATAGCTCTGCTTTTATGAGTTGCTTGTACAATTTGTCATAGCCCTGCATGTCTTCCACTACAGCTTTTAATAGATAATCTAAGTCTCCGCTCATTCGATGCACTTCAAGAATGCCAGAGAGTTTCTTAGTTACCTTTTGAAATTGAGAGGCCCAATTGTCATTGTGCTCGTTAGTGCGAATTGAAATATAAACCGTCAGAGGCAGATTGAGCTTCTGTGCATCTAAAATTGCGACTTGTTTTTTAATCACGCCGTCAGCTGTCAGCTTTTGTAATCGTCTCCAGCACGCCGATTTGGACATGCCAACTTTCTCGGCCAACTCTCCGGTAGAAAGAGATGAGTCTTGCTGAATTGATCGAAGCAGTAATAGGTCTTGTTTATCCACTTTTGATTCACCAATTATTGATTATTTGGCATATTGTGCCAATATATTCAATAATAAGAAACAAATAGATCATTCCCGAGAGAAAAACAGAGTAATTAGAGACAATGTCTCCCTTGTAGAGAGATACCATTGCCTGCAACTTAGGAGAGCAATGCAATGACTACAGAGCTAGTCGCTAAGATTAGAGATTCTATTATAGGTGATGGTCGGTTAATCGAAACCAGCTTCGGACAGAAACCGCTTGTTTATGCGGACTACACCGCTTCTGGTCGTTCTTTAGATTTCATCGAACAATTTATTACAAATTCAGTGCTCCCATTTTATGCGAACACGCATACCGAGACCTCTTTCTCCGGCGCGCAATCTACTGCCTACCGCGAAGAGGCGAGGCAGACTATAAAACAAGCCGTCAATGCGGTTAAAGACGATCAACTTATTTTCTGTGGCTCCGGCGCTACCGCTGCAATTAACAAATTGATCGATATTTTGAATCTGCGGCTTCCCGCAGACTTGAATGAACGGCATAAATTTCTAGACCTAATTCCTGATGCCTCTCGACCAGTCGTTTTCATTGGTCCTTACGAACATCACAGCAACGAAATACCTTGGCGAGAATCTATAGCCGATGTAATTGTCATTCCCTTGTCTCAATCAGGCCAGTTGGACACCAAGGTTTTACAAACAAAGCTCATTGAGTTTGCTGATAGGCCACTCAAAATTGGCAGCTTTTCTGCCGCATCAAATGTCACAGGACTAAAGACAGATGTCGAGGAGGTAGCAGCGCTTCTGCATCAATACGATGCTCTGTCTTTTTGGGATTACGCCGCAGCAGCGCCCTATGTCTCCATCGATATGAACCCTGTCGATAGTGCTTGCTCAAAGGACGCAGTTTTTTTAAGCCCGCATAAATTTGTTGGTGGTCCCGGCACGCCAGGCGTGTTGATTGTCAAAAAACAACTACTCAAAAATTCAGTTCCCACGTCTCCTGGTGGAGGCACAGTTTTGTATGTCACCCCAGTTGATCATCAATTCATTACCGATCATGAACGCAGAGAAGAAGGTGGCACACCGGCAATAGTAGAATCTATTAGGGCTGGGCTGGTTTTCAAATTGCAGCAAGCAGTAGGAACTGACCTGATTGAAAGTTTGGAGGCGAACTTTAAAGAGCGTGCATTAAGGCGGTGGAAGACGAATAAAAATATAGAAGTTTTAGGTGATTCATCCCAAGAGGGTCTTTCAATATTTTCTCTTAGAATCAAGCACGAAGGAGCTGACCTGCATTATGGATTTGTAGTGGCTTTGTTGAATGATCTTTTTGGCATCCAGGCGCGCGGGGGCTGTTCTTGTGCAGGACCTTATGGTCATGAACTTCTAGGTATGGACTTGAATTATTCTCGCAAGCTGCACAAAGAACTGAATAAAGGTCATAAGGTGATGCGACCGGGGTGGGTTCGGTTGAATTTTAACTATTTCATTAGCGAAGAGACGTTTGACTATCTGCTAAAAGCCATTGAATACGTGTCTGCGCTAGGTTGGAAGCTTCTCCCGTTTTACCAGTTCGATACTGATTCAGGTACTTGGCGGTATCAGGGCGCATCAATGAAATTGAAGTCCCTTTGTTTAGACTCTCTTTTAGCACAGGAACAACAAGCCGCTATAAACTCAGCGAAACCCCTCTCAAAATATCTCGATGAGGCGCTAATCGAGTTAAATAAAGTGGATGATGGTAGAGTTCGCTACAGCTTGTCTCTACCTGAATCAGCCAACAAATTGCGCTGGTTTGTGTTGCCACAAGAAATTGAACCCCAAAGCAGAATAGGTCTAGCAAGTTGAAAAATAACCCAGTCTTAATTCGGCAATTATTCGATAGTGAATCTTCTACTTACACTTACTTAGTAGCAGATACTGACGCAGAAGTTGCATTACTTATTGATCCTGTCAGTGAAAAACTAAGCAGCTATATTCAATTGCTGGCCGACCTCTCTCTTCAGCTAAAGTATGCCTTGGACACTCACTGTCACGCGGACCATATTACTGCCTTGGGCCAACTCCGTGATATCACAGGCTGTGAAACCCTAGCCGGCAAGCCTTCTGAAATGGCTTGTGTAGACCGGTTTTTTGGAGATGGCGATATCCTGCAACTGGGATCAATCGCTTTGCGGGCAATTTACACTCCAGGGCATACTGATGATTCCTACTGCTTGTTTCTAGACGGCGAGCAACAGCTGTTATTTACTGGAGATACTCTTCTAATAAGAGGCACTGGACGAACAGATTTCCAGAATGGATCCTCAGAAGAGTTGTATGACAGCCTGTTTACTAAATTATTGAAGCTACCAGATCAGACCACTGTCTTTCCAGGTCATGACTACAAAGGCTGGACGCAATCGACCATCTTAGAGGAGCGTCAATCAAATCCCCGCTTACAAGTAAAGAACTGGCAAGAGCTCGATAGTCTTCTAGAGCAGCTCAAGCTAATGAACCCAAAACTCATGGATATTGCTATCCCTGCCAATAAGCAATGTGGCAAGACATCCTTGCCCGATGCCGGACTTAATTTTCTAGCTGATAAACCGCTTTAAGCTGTCGCCTTTAGCTCACTATTGTGTAGGGCGGTAACCGCTTCAACGTAGTTGTAGCCCAGCGCCTGCGCAACCGCTTCATTGGTCACCATGGCGTTGTGAACATTTAAACCATTTCTCAGATGAGCATTGTCCATCAATGCTCTGTGATAGCCTTTATCAGCAAACTCGAGCACGAAAGGCATGGTGGCGTTGTTTAATGCAAACGTAGACGTTCTCGCGACACCGCCGGGCATATTAGCCACACAGTAGTGAATGATTCCATCGACAATGTAGGTGGGGTCTTCATGGGTTGTTGCTTTAGAGGTTTCAAAACATCCACCTTGATCGATGGCAACATCGACTAAGACTGAGCCCTTCTTCATCAAGGAAAGCATCTGCCTCGTGACAAGTTTTGGCGCTGCTGCCCCAGGCACCAGTACCGCGCCAATCACAGAATCCGCAGTTCTTAGCTGACTTTCAATTGTGTCTGTAGTGGAAAAAAGCGTCTTGATGCGCCCTTCATAAAGTTCATCAATTTGCTTGAGCCGGGTAATCGATCGGTCAAGGATAGTAACGTTTGCACCCAGCCCCATTGCCATGCGAGCCGCATTTAATCCAACAACTCCACCGCCAATTATGACAACATTAGCAGGCTCAACACCGGGAACTCCACCTAGTAATACACCGCTGCCTAACTTTGATTTCTCCAAACAAACCGCCGCTTCCTGAATGGACATTCTTCCAGCCACTTCGCTCATCGGAGCAAGCAATGGTAGCGTGCCTGCATCATCTGTCACTGTTTCATAGGCCACACAAGTCGCACCGGAATTAACCAGCAATTTAGTTTGTTCTGGGTCTGGCGCTAAATGCAGATAGGTGAATAGCAATTGTCCTGGGCGCAACATTTTGCACTCAGCTGGTTGTGGTTCTTTAACCTTCACGATCATGTCTGCTTGAGCAAACACTTCACTGGCGGTTTCCACTATGCGCGCGCCAACTTCTTCGTACTGATCATTTTCAAGGCCAATGCCGCTACCGCTGTGTTTTTCAACGATAACTTCGTGGCCGTTTCGAGTGAGTTCTCGAACTACCGAAGGAGTGAGACCAACACGGTACTCATGGTTTTTAATCTCTTTAGGGACACCAATTATCATAGCGTTTCTCCAAATGCCTGCATTTGACTGTTGAGCGAGATTATATAGATTTTCAATAAGAGGAATTTCTTTATATTCTGAGAAAAACAGTGTAATAATCTATTTATTTCCACTATTACCAACTAAAAACCTGGTTATTTAATATGATTGCAGCTAAATCATTGTCTTCTATAGATAAAAAAATCCTTCGAGAATTGCAGAAAGATGGGCGTATTAGCTATGCGGAATTGGCGAGAAGAGTTGGCTTAACAACGACTCCCTGCTTAGAAAGAGTAAAGAGGATGGAGCGTGAGGGCGTGATCGCCGGTTACACCACTTTACTTGACCCAGCTAGCTTAAAAGCAGCCCTCGTGGTTTTTGTTCAAATAAGGCTGACCAGAACTTCACAAGATATCTTCGCGAAATTCAAGAAAGCGGCGATTGCGCTTCCGACGGTGCAAGAATGTTATTTGGTTTCAGGAAACTTCGATTACTTAATCAAGGCGAGGGTTGAAGACATGAATGCTTACCGGGATTTACTTGGTGAAACGCTGTTAAGCCTGCCTGGCGTTCAAGAGTCAACCAGCTATGTGGTGATGGAGGAAGTTAAAGAAACGCTGAATGTACAAATTCCAGATTAGACAGTTTGCACAAGGGCTTTTCTAAATACTGCAGCGGAGCACCTTTCCCCCAATCAAATTACCCTGCCTGCTTTGATCCTGCTTTGATCGCAGTTAAGCACGCCTGACCAGAGCCCAAGACTGATCCAAGGAACGACCTAAAGCGTAAAGTTTGTATCTCAAAGCGTTTTTTTCGAGGAACCCGCACCATGTGTCAAATTAACAGCTCGAGAGTGACCATGAAACGCGCCAACATCTACTTGTTGATTATGCTGTCATTTTGTTGTTCTCGCACAATCTTTGCCGGCACACCGGTTTTGGCCGATGCAGACAGGCTTTTTGATTTTGCTCAGACCGCTGAACCCACTCTGTTCTTCCCCTCGGCGCAAACCCAACAAGTCAACGAGGCAGGCTCTGATTGGTTCTATCGCTATTTTACAGGCTCAGATTCTTACGCGGCAATCAACATCAATGGAACTGGAACATTCCTTGGCGGCAGTGTTTATGTGCTAGGTGGGGACTTTGGAGACGAGCCGCTTTATGTCGGCACTTTGGAGAACCTATTAGCTACTATTGATGGTATTGAGCCCTTCTCTTCGGAAGAAGAAAACACAATTACCAACCAGGGCAATGGCAATTGTGTTGCAAGAAAATTTCCCGCGCAAAATGATACCGCAGGCTTTAGAACAACCACCTTTACCGGCGACACATCGACAG
>Ga0307985_10000449_pt1 | contig 24792 bp, 20 predicted proteins | sample EllFjometageno80_FD_203155 | JGI IMG/M metagenome (GOLD analysis project Ga0307985, IMG submission 203155) | Marine microbial communities from Ellis Fjord, Antarctic Ocean - #80 | ecosystem: Environmental > Aquatic > Marine > Unclassified | place: Southern Ocean | collected 2014-10-09 | reverse complement strand
TAAACTGATATTGCCAAACGCGAAGGTTATCGACGCCCGACGTAATCCGCTGGACTGTTGTTTCAGTGGTTTCAAACAGCTGTTCGCCGAGGGTCAGGAATTCAGCTATTCCTTAGCCGACATAGGGCAGTATTACCGCGACTACGTAAGGCTAATGGATCATTGGGGAAAAGTGCTGCCCGGCTTTGTGCTGCGAGTAAATAATGAAGAGGTGATCGCAGATTTAGAGAGAGAAGTTCGCAGATTGCTGGAGTTTTGCGGCCTACCGTTCGAACAAGCCTGTCTAAATTTTCACAAGACCCAGCGCAATGTAAGAACACCCAGCTCAGAACAGGTGCGCAGACCTGTGAACAGCTCTGGCGTCGGCCAGTGGCGAAAATACAGCGCCTTTTTAGGACCACTTAAGCAATCATTGGGCGCCGAACTGGCTGCACTCTCTCAGATCGGCGAAGCGCCTAGAAAAACGCAGCAACCAGAACACTAACAGGAAGCAGTACACATGGAACGACATATTCCTGACGCAAAATCAGGCTCGAAATTGTTCGACAGTATTTGCCGTCCGGTGTTCTTCATCTCGGCCGGTCTCATCGTGTTGGTATGTATCTACGGAGTGGGATTCAGCGAACACGCAGCGGTAACATTTAGCGCTATTCAAGATTGGCTGGTGACGAGCTTTGGCTGGTTCTACATGGTGTCAATTGCCTTCTTTTTTGGCTTCGTGGTCTACCTCGCTTTTAGCCGCTTCGCCAATATCAAACTCGGGCCCGACGACTCCGAGCCGGACTACAGCTACGTCAGTTGGTTTTCCATGTTATTCAGTGCCGGCATGGGTATCGGTCTTTTGTTCTTCGGTGTCTCCGAACCACTTACTCACTTCGCCCAGCCACCAACTGGCATTGGCGGCACTGCTGAGGCGGCAGGTCGCGCCATGGAAATCACCTTCTTTCACTGGGGGCTGCAGGCTTGGTCGGTGTATATCGTGGTTGGACTTTCGCTGGCTTATTTCTCATTTCGTCACGGCCTGCCTTTGTCGATTAGATCTGCGCTGTACCCGCTCATCGGAGACCGAATCTACGGGCCCATCGGCCACACCGTCGATATTTTTGCAGTACTAGGCACCATGTTTGGCGTCGCCACGTCATTAGGGCTTGGCGTAATGCAGGTGAACGCGGGATTGAGCTATTTGTTTGACGTGGAAGTGTCCACCACCGTGCAAATAATTCTCATCGTCTTCATCACAGCCATGGCGACGATCTCGGTAGTTGCTGGTCTCGATGCTGGCATCCGCCGCCTCAGCGAGCTCAATCTTTTGCTTGCTGTAGTGATGCTGGTGTTCATCTTACTGGCAGGCCCAACCGCCACTTTGTTGGGAGCCCTGCTGCAAAACGTCGGCGGCTATCTATCGAGCATGGTGGATATGACGTTCAACCTCCATGCTTATCAGCCTATCGAATGGATGGGAGACTGGACTTTATTTTACTGGGGCTGGTGGATCTCTTGGTCACCTTTTGTAGGCATGTTCATCGCGCGCATTTCCCGTGGCCGTACTATTCGCGAATTCATCATTGGCGTGCTGCTCGTGCCCGCAGGCTTCACCTTTTTATGGCTTAGCCTTTTCGGTAATACGGCACTCATCATGGAGCTGGCCGACAATGGCATCAGCTTGGTGAATACCGCACTGGAAGACTCACCAACCACACTTTTTATGATGCTAGAGCAGCTACCCTGGTCAACTCTAATGTCACTGGTGGCAACCTTATTGATTATGACTTTTTTTGTCACCTCATCGGATTCGGGCTCACTGGTAATAGACATCATTACCTCCGGTGGCAACGAAGACCCGCCTGTGTGGCAGCGAATTTTCTGGGCCGTGACTGAAGGCGTCGTCGCCGCGGCACTGCTGCTTGCAGGAGGCTTGTCGGCGCTGCAAACGGCCGCAATCAGCAGTGCGCTGCCTTTCGCCTGCGTTATGTTTCTCATGTGTTTAGGGCTCTACAAGGGGCTAAACATGGAAGCCCTCAAACGGCCCTATGGGCCGGGGACTGTGCCCAGAGTTCCCCAAGCCTCCTCATCGAAACAGTGGCAACAGCGACTGCGCGCACTAATCGGCGAACACCGCCAACAGGATGTTCGCGACTTTATTGAAAAAACAGTAAGACCGGCCATGCAGGCAGTAGCGTTGCAAATTGATGCATCTCAATTGCAGTCCCGCGTCGAAGAAGCCGGCACCATGATCAAGCTAATTGTCGATCATGGTACCAACACAGAATTTAAGTACGAGATTCGCCTGCGCGAATACGGCATTCCCTCTGTAGCATTCCCCAAACTGCCCCAACGCGACCAGGAAAAAACATACTGGCGCGCTGAAGTTCACCTAAACGAAGGACCCCAGAAATACGACGTGGCAGGGTATACCGTGGAGCAACTCACAGGCGATCTGCTAGCGCAGTTTGAGATGCATATGCAATGGTTGCATGCGAAGGTGTAGTTGAGCGGTATCAAGAGAATAAAGGTGGTTCGACACCCTGTCGGCCTGACACTTAGCAGCGATGCGGTGACTGGCACTGTGGCCGCCAAATTTCTTATCAGTGAATAGTGAATAGTGAGTAGAGTATAGAGTTATGAATATTTCACCTCAACAAGGCGAGGTCTCTCGCGCGGATCGTCAAGCCCTGCTGAATCAAACTAGTGTGACAATCTGGTTTACGGGTATATCCGGTGCAGGCAAAAGTAGTATTGCGATAGCTCTAGAAAAAGCTCTGCATACATTAAACAGAGTGTCATACCGGCTTGACGGCGATAATCTCAGGCTCGGCTTAAGTAAAAATCTCGGATTTTCGGAGACAGATCGAAGTGAGAACATTCGCCGTGTTGGTGAAGTCGCGAAACTTATTAGCGATGTGGGTGTTATTGTACTATCAAGCTTCATAAGCCCTTACGCAGTTGACCGCAATATGGTTCGCAAATTACATGAGGACAGTGGATTCAGGTTCATTGAAGTGTATGTTGACTGCTCAATTACTGAAGCTGAGCGTCGAGATCCTAAAGGCTTATACAGGAAAGCTCGAGCTGGTGAAATTGAGAATTTTACTGGTGTTAGTCACCCTTACGAAGTGCCTATCGAGCCAGACATTCATTTACATACGGAGAACTCAACGATTGAAGGTGAGGTTAGTACAATTATTGACTATCTTGTTGCTGAGAAGATTATCAATATTGGGGGCACTGATGAAATAGTAAGGTAGCGAAGACTTGGCTTTCCAAAGGTGGAAGCTATTGTTGGATAGCAAGTTAACTTACTCTGTTATTAGTGTCCCCAATATATCTTGGCTGTACTCAGGCTACGCAGGAAATTCTTGGCTAAAGCGGCGTGAAATTCACAAAGACAATTTTCGATCGGTCGACGAAGCCTACTACCATAGGGGAGCGGGCTTTTTTTGTGGACGACGTTCTGGCAGGCTCTCGAACCCGCAAAAAACGGGTTATGAGGCAGTGGAACCGGACTTGGCTGCTTTGAATAAGCTGAAGAGTCGTAATGCGTTTTCTTTTTTCGAGCTTCTGGCCTTACTGAAACCGAACCTCTCCTGAACTTGGCAAGTCGAAAAATTCAAACGGGTTTTAGAGATCGAACACCGAACTAAAATCGAAATTGTTACTGATAAATTGAGAAGTTATGGGGCGGTTCACAGGAAGCTGATTCCTGAAACTATTGATGACGCATCTCAGTATGCCAATAATCGAACTGAGCTTTTGCTCGAGCCTGCAAGAGTGAAAGAGCACAGTATGCGCAAGTTTAAACCAGTGCATCAGGCGCAACGTTTCTTGGAAGCTCATGTTGCTGTATACAACTTGTTGAACCTTGGGCGTTACTTGGTGTGGGCAGAACACGATCCACATTTCAGACTGCGCGCCTTTGCGTCTTAGGAAAAAACCGCAGCACTATAAGTCGGGTTAGTGGTGTTTTTTGCCAACTTGAACGATTAACTTGTCAATACCAGTTGCAAAGTTGTCAGTGTCCCCGGTTGCCCAGTTATTTCAAAGAGATTCTAGGTCATTCAGCAATTCTTCACCTTTAGCAATAATATTCGCCTGTTCCTGTGATGAATACTTGCGCCATGTGCTGTAAGGGAATGCCATTCGAGGGTTGCCGGAAAAACGGCCTTTGTGTCTATCAATAAAGTGCCAATACAAGGCGTTAAAAGGACAAGCATCTTCCGTGATTCGCTCTTTTACGTTGTACACGCAGCCTTTACAGTAATCGCTCATTTTGTTGATGTAGTTGCCGCTAGCTGCATAAGGTTTGGATGCTATTAAACCTCCATCGGCAAATAGCGCCATGCCCAGTGTGTTGGGCAGTTCAACCCATTGTATTGCGTCAACATAAACACCCAAATACCACTCGTCAACTTCATTGGGAGCCAAACCAGCTAATAGAGAAAAATTGCCAGTGACCATAAGTCGCTGTATGTGGTGGGCGTAGCTGTAAGTCATGGTCTGTTGGATGCTTTTTTTGACGCAGTTCATTTTTGTATTGCTGCTCCAGAACCAACTAGGCAGAGTCCTGTTTGCATCGAGTGAATTTGCTGCTGAATAGTCTGGCATGTTTGACCAGTACATGCCGCGAACGTATTCGCGCCATCCCAAAATTTGGCGAATGAAACCTTCAACTTGTGCAAGGTTAATCTCACCATTCGAATTTTCGAAAGATTGAATTGCAGTTTGAATTACCTGCATGGGGTGTAACATTTTTGTGTTCAGTGAGAAGCTCAATCTTGAATGGTACAAGCTCCATTGATGTTCGCTATTCGCTGTCATCGCATCCTGATATAAGCCAAATCTCGACAAGCCAAATTCACAAAAATACTCAAGTAACTGTAGTGATTGAGTTCTATCTATAGGCCATAGTAAGTTGTCATTAGATTCCCCTATCGTTTTAATCTTATGTTTTTCTAAACGAGCTATTATTACACGAGCATCATTTTTGAATACAAGCGGTGCGGGAATTTCAGATAGTGAACTTTTTGAAAAAGATTTTCTGTTTTCGGTATCGAAATTCCAGCGCTCGCCCAAAGGGCCGTCTTCTGTCATTAAAATGTTAAAACGTTTGCGCATCTTTCGATAAAACATCTCCATGCGTACGCTAGTTTTTGGTTTAAAATAGCGGGGCAGTTCTTCAAAAGGTACCAAAAAGTGCTCGCTTTCTACTTCTTTCATAGTAATGCTAACTTGACTGGTCAACTCATGTAATTGACTAAGCAAGCGATATTCATCTGGCCGCTGGTACTCGAAACTGGAGCAGTTAGTTCTAGTTATGATTATTTTTATGAGTTGTTGCAGCGATTCAAATTTTATGGATTCATCAAGCGTCAGGTGTAGAACTTTATGACCGCGGCTTTGGAGTGATTTGGAGAATGCTTCCATAGCCAGGGAAAAAGCGCATACTTTTTGTACATGATGTCGTACATAATTAATTTCTTGGGGCAATTCAGCAATTACATACAGCGTCTCTTCGCATTTCTCTGCATACCATGAGTGGCGAGCATTAAGTTGGTCGCCAAATATCCAGCGTAGGGTTTTTATCTTGGGCAGTTGATCTAAAATAATGGTCATAAAAAGAGGGTGTGAATTTTTCCTATTAACTGTTAGCGGGTTTTTATTTTTCTGTGTGTTGTCTTTTTCTACAGTAAAAAATACTTTCGATCACTTTTTTTTTATAACATAAGAGGTTCTCTTCAACGTTACCTTTTCTTATTTTGTCTAATCTTGTATTGAGTCTTACAATAGCCGCGCAATACATTAGGGTCACGGAATGCAGTATGTTTAGTCGACCGTCCGCGAACCCGTACACGCCAATTCCTAAAGGATGCTAACTTCAACTGGTGCTGCATTATTTGGATAACTGCTTTTTCTCCAAATCCAAATTGCAGTTCAATCGCTTCAAAAGGAGTCCTGTCTTCCCAGGCCATTTCGATAATCCGAGACTGTTCATGCAGTGGCAATCTACTAAAAGTGTCAATAGTCATTTCAAGTTCCAGCAAAGTATAGCGAATGGCTGCTATGAGCCAACTCACAGCATGATCTTTGGTAGATCTTAAAATTGCGAAAATCTTTTATTCTTTGCTAATCTCATATATTACGCCAAAATTCAAAGAGCAGATTACTTGTAGTCTGGCAGGGCAAAGGCGGGGAGGGGGTAGATTTCCATACTGGGCCAAAAGACGATTAAAAAGTATTGTTCGTCGCCTAGCTGTAACTGGAAGAAAAGCCAAGGAACTTCTGGATCATCAGAAAGTGAAGTCCCAGACAAACGGATTATGAGCAGGCTGGCGCAGGCTAAAAAATTATCTGCTCTTTAAGCTGTTAAGTTATGCTTGTCTTTAGAATTCATGCCGTACTTAAGAATACTTAGCCATAAACTCTTGAATAGCCTTAATTGCTTCTGGTGCTTGAAATAAGTCACTATGATCAATACCAGCAACTTCTATGAATTCACTGTTGGGGAGGGCATCGGCAACAGCCCTGCCTAATCGCACTGGCACCGCCATATCACCACTAAAATGAACAACCAAGCATGGGCAAGTTATTTTTGGCACGATGTCCCTGACATCTAAAGTCTTCATATATTCAACGAGCTGGCGCATTGAATCACGCCCGCCAAGCAGCCTTTCCAAACCTCTGTAGACGTCGTCTGTCATAACATCGCGATCCATGCTTGGGAAAAAGATGCTTCTAGTACGTCCTTGGCCCCAATTTTCGCCCAACGAATCAAGCTCTTTCTCAGGGAGGCCAATCTGAAAATCTTCACTTTGTATAAATTTCGCAGTTGTGCCGAATAGGATGAGGCCCTTTACTTTATCGGGATACTCATAGGCATACCTAATACTCATTGGGCCGCCTTCAGAAATACCCATTAAGAAAAATTTCTCAGAATTAGACGCTTCCGCCACGGCACCAATATCTTTGAATCTTTCTTCCAATTGGGTTGTGCCAAGAACGGTATCCGATAGCCCCTGACCCCTTTTATCAAAACAAACCACCCTGGAGAAATCTGCTAGAGCATTCATTGAGTCCCGAATGGGGGGTAAGTGAGCGGCAACATGAAGGTTCGATACTATGCCAGGGGTTACTATGAGAGTTTCAGGAGATGAGCCTGCTACATTGAAGGCAATGCGCAGCCCATCTACACTTGCGAATTGAATTGGAAGTGGTGACGGTGAGCTTAATTCCTGAAGCGTAATTTTTTTAATCCCGGCGGAATGTTTGGATTTTGCCCGTGAAAATGATTGGTGAAAAATCTTGAATGCAGTAAAGAAAAAACCAGCCGTCACCAACAGCGCTGCGATTCCACTAAAAACTGATTCGTTATTCGAGATCCATGCCGAAAGCGCTGAAATTGTTTCAATCAATTGTCAATTTTCCGTTTTCTCAGTTGCCGAGCAATTCACAGTGAGCGAAGCGTAATTTGAGTATTAATGATGATTCGCTATTCTGCGATATTTTGCAGCTTGAGCCAATCAAAAGTATACATAACCACTGATTCATAACAGAGATTAATCGGCTTCGGCAAGTTTCTCCATTATTTCTGGGATAAAACGTGCCTTAGTTTTTCTGCGCCAAGTAACGATTCGTGCGCAGTTGCGCATTGTTTCGAATATTCATATAAAACAATGAATAGTCGAGCATGTGGTAGTTACCGCTTGGATCCACTGCGCCATCGTTGTCAAATTCAGATCCTGCTTGATCTTCCACATGCAGCCAACCGTCTCTGCATTGCGCCCAGGTATGCCTCTGCAGCGGCGCAGGCAAGGCTTCGAAAACCTGTGCAGTTGACGCATCTTCCCCCTTTCCTATTGCCGCGTTGTAAATGCCCTCTGGAAACACGGCGCCAGCATTCTTCTCGGCAGTGACCAATTCTTCATTAGTTTGCCAACTAAGTGGATTCGTACATAAGCTGTCTACCGGACGGTCCACTCCAAACAAATCGGTGGAGGCCCCTGCGGCCATCGTGTCCCAATGCACGACACAGTGTAATTGCTCCGCGTCTTCACAAGCAGAAATATTTTCCATTGAACTAAGTGAATCGTGAGTTACGGGAAGCACAATGCCGCCAATTAGATAGGCTGCAACCATACGTTCGCGCAATTCACTGGTGTCTATCATTTCTTTTAGAAGTGGAATTGCATGATGAGTACCCTGACTATGGCTGGCGATGACAAAGGGCCGGTCTTGATTGTAATGCTCGATGAAATATTTGAACGCCCGCTTTACATCCTCGTAAGCAAAACCCAACACGTCATCGCGTAATGTTGTCTCTCCAAAATAGGAGATTATGGTCGCTTCTCGATATCGAGGTGCATAAATATTGCAACAACCATTATAGGCACTGGCTTGATTCGCCATCATCCACAATGTGTTTTCTTCTGTACCAGAATTCAAATCAAGTGGCGAAGTCCAAGTATTAGACCGCATAAATCCCGTAGGATGAATGAAGAACACATCAGCCGGCTGCTCGCCCTGATCAGGTCCGTTAACACCCATCGGCACCAAATCTGCCGGATCATTCTTTTCCGGCAACGCAGCCCAATTAATCGCGTCATTGTAATCTGGCTCAGGCACGGTGGAAACAGCATCAAACTCGCTTGCAGGTTGGCTGTAAACCAAGAAAGCCCGAAAAGCTAAATCTCCGCCATAACCGGAGTAATACAGTCCAATCGATATCAGCGCAACGACTCCAAGACCAATACCTATTCGTTTAAAAATTTTCATCTCAAAGTTCCCATTCGTATTCGGCTGAAGACAGTTTAATGGAATATAGAGATCGGAGGGATTAAATTTTGACCAGCTACCAGATTGGGGTATTGACAAGTTAACTATCTAAATCCACGAAAACCCCTATATAGTCAATTCTACGCGGCAACTGCACTTTCCCAAGACACAAAAGCACGTAGCCTGAAATGCCGGTGGTTTTCTGCCGATATCAAGTGATGCCTAGGTTGAACAAGTCATATACAGCAGCATGTGCATTCAAGAATCGCTGCGCCTGATGCATCAACTTGAACCTACGCATGCCCCGCTCTCTCACTCTTGTTCACCGTCACTAAGATTGGAGAACACAGTAAAGGGGGGGGGGTAGGGTAAAAACACAGTAGTTTTAAATGAAGGCGAACAGGGACGAACGAGTGACACTATTTCGCTGTATATAGGAAGTAGTTAACGACCAGTCCATTTCGGTTTACGCTTCTCGATAAACGCAGCTCTTGCCTCTTTGCCGTCCTCGCTGTCAAAGGCAGCGGAAAGAGCCTGCAATGCCGTCTCCGGAACATCTTTGAAAGGCATATCTTCCATCTGGTACATCAAATCGCGAGTGCGTTTTAATGCCAGGGGTGACATCTGGCAGAGTTTCAATGCTAATTCTTTAGTCGCGCTGGCGAGCTCTTTGGCGGGTACGACACGAGTAATTAAGCCTAGCTGATAGGCTTCGTGTGCGCTGATTGGTTCCCCTGTGAAGATAAGTTCCGCAGCGCGCATACGCCCAATTAATCGCTGCAAGAACCAAACATGCATGCCAGGCGGGCCGGCTAGATTGGGCACGCCGGGGTATCCAAAGTCGGCATCGTCCGCGGCGATAACCATGTCACAGGCGAAGGCCAGCGTGCAGGCGCCTTCTCTAACGTAACCATGCACAGCAGCAATGACAGGTATGGAAAGGCCGCGCACGATCTTCAGTGTTTCCACGTAAAACAGTCGCAGAAACTGCTCCATGTCGGCGCTTTCGAACTGCATTAAATATTTTAGATCGACACCAGCAGAAAGCCCTTTCCCGGCTCCGCTCAAGACAAGAACTCTCGCATTCTCATCGGCATCTGCAGCTCGCAGTGCGCGGTGATACTCAAGAGCAGACTCTTCATCAATTAGATTGAGTGGCGGCTTATCGAGTTCTATTCGTGCTATGCCTGATTCGACTGAATAGTTGAGAGTCTTGTAGATGGTTTCAGTCACTCGCACTTTCCTATTAGGTGCTCATATTAAATGGCAGACTATTTGCTGCCTGCCTGCCTGCCTGCCTTGCTGGCTAAAGGAGTATCTGTGAGTCGATAGCAGCCATAGTTTGTAACGCTCTAGCCTCCAATTCCTTGTCGGTGGCGCTGCTAACCGGATGGTCGATTATTGCGTAAGCATAGCCCGGCATGCCTAGCACCTTAGCCATGAGATCGGCGGCGCTGACGAAATTGCTGGTCATCACGCCAACCGCAGGTGTTCCTATTCGCTCGCTGCTAATTGCGTCATGCAAACTGCACGACGAGCAGCTGCCTCAGTCCCCCAAGCCAGTAATGGCGAGATCCCAACTCTTTGCGTCGTCGATGATCTCGTCTTCGGCGGGAGCGCTGTAATTAGATTTTGTTCTCAAGATTACCTCAGCCACTTGATAGCGCTCTCGAAGCAGCCTGTCCACGTGGGCGAAGAATCCTGCCGTGCCCTCTTTGCCATTAGAGATGAGCCCGACAGTCTTACCTTCAAGACTTTGCAATCGAGGCGCTGGCTCCAAGACAGCTACCATAGACTCGCTGGTAGGGTTAAATACACGAATCGTCATAACATCATTTCCTTTTAGGTGCCGTTACTGCTGGCTAAACTGGGGCGGCTTATTTTAGTTGGCTCGCTGCGGTCGGTTCGCAATCCACGCAAGCACCGATAGCTACAGTGACTGCTTGGCTCTTGGTTCCTAGCCAGGGTGGAATAATGGCGCCGAATCCGCCTGCTGGGCCACCTGCGGCAACGAGCAGAAGGTGATCCGGACTGGGTAGTGCGCAATATTCCGTATCGCCTTTGTCGCGAATTACCGAACCCTTGCCCACGGTTAACCATTCCGAGCGCTTGATGCGGGCTTTCTCGAAGAGATAGTTCGCGATTTCATTTCTCCCCCAACCAGCCGCGCGCATGTGCTCCCGATGTTGAGCAGGCATAACCACTACATAATTTCCCGACCATATGGAGTAGTTGCGCATATTGGCGCGCATCTCTGCTGCATAGGTGTCCAGTATTTCCTCTGGCTTCGTGGTCCATTCATTCATGATCTGCCTGGGAGCGCAGGCTGCAAGTACCGTAACCGCGGAGGCTTCCTTTGGTATGTCTCGAGACTCGGCCAAGGAAGACCAGTTACTATTCTCCTCGTCCTCGGCTATGCAGTAGCTGATCTTTCCCGGGTGACCGAGTGTGGATCGATCAATAGCGCCGGGGCTGACCTGTAATATGTTGATGAGAGCAAGTCGAATGGCCCTGCCTATAACAGAAGTCGCACGGTCCGAACTGCCAAGTACGTTAAAGTCACTGCGGGCACCAATCTCTTGTCTGATCGAGCCATTCAAAATTACCAGAATCGCACAGCCGCCAGTGCTGGCCGTTGTGCCGTGTAATAGAAATTCGTCTTTCAGCATGGCCATCCAAGCGGAGACCACGGCAGGAAAATGCATCGGCAGACAGCCTGCCATAACCGCATTGATCGCCAGTTTCTCAGCATCTATGGCGCGTTCTCGCACCGGCTCTATACCAATGATCTCATTCGGTGGCATGAGCACCCAATCAAGACAGGCCTGAACTGCTTCGGGAGTTGGCGGGACGATTGGGAATCCATCGGTCCAGCCCCTGCTATGGTAAAACTCTTGCACATCGCCTGAGTCATCGAGATCGAAATATTGTGAATTTAAAGCACTAGACATAACACGGCTGTCCAACTAAAAGTTAATGGATGATTCTATCAATATCTACCAAACTATTCATTTTCAATAGCGGCAGGGGTAAGTGAGGCCAAAAATTACTCTTATTTTCGATCAAGCTACTGGGGCCCATTCAATTTAGCGTTGGGTTGACTAATGTCGCGCTCAAATTTATTCATTAGCTCAAGATACCGAGCTAGATTTCGATGCAGGTGGCCAATCGCGGACTCAAATCGACCGAACCTATAGTGGGTGTTAGCACCAGAGCCGATGGCTGCTTGGATTTTACTCACTACCTCTGCATCTTCCTTTCTGCCAGTGTCCGATAGAAATGCCGCGTCTTTCTTAGCGCCAGCCAAGTCTTCTTCTGTAGGAACAGTGCCGTTCGGCATTGGCATGGTTAGTTTGTAACTGAAGTATCGCGTTCGAGTTGGCGACTCGGGTTCGGCGAAGGTCACGTCAAAGTGCTGGGATAGCCGGTTAATAGAGGCAAAAGGGAAAACTCGGTTGACCAGTGTCACCATCCGGTCTAGCGACAGGTTCTCTCGTGGTAGGTCGCGTAATTTTTCAATGCGCCGGAAAGGAAAACAAACGCGGGAATTTGGTCCCTGCATTTCAACGACGTTTAGGTTGTCATAGCCGTAGGGATAGAAGGATTCAGGGTGTGTTGGTTTGATGTGATAGCCCTCTAGAGTGCCCTCTGCTGTCAATTTCCAATTGATGTCGTCCACAGATTCGTTCGAGTCAAACAGCACTTGATCATCAGTGAGCAGCTCTGGCAGTGATTCTAATGCACCAGCTCCAACTGGTTCGTCCTGTGTGACAAATACCAAGCCACTGCGAATAGTTACGTCATGAACTGGCACCAAGCCATTGCTGTCTTTGTCGAGATCAGGAAAGCCGTGTTCGTGGGGTACGTATTCAAGCCGACCATCCAGACGGTATGCCCAACCATGGTAAGTACAGCGAAAGATTTTTGTGCATCCGGAGTCCTCAACCAATTGCATTCCCCGATGTCGGCATGCGTTACGAAATGCCCGAATAGTGCCGCCTAAATCTCGAACAACTACAATCGGTACGCCGGCACAAGCTCGTGCCACATAAGAGCCAGGTTCAGGCAATGCCGCGACTGGGCAGTAGGCAATAGGTAGGCGCCGCATGAGCTGTCTTTCGGCATCGAAGCGTGATTGAGAAGCATAGTTTTCAACCGGTTCAAGCCAATCCTCTTCACCGAGATCGGTTGTACCCTCGTCAATATGGCTGAGGATATGATCGAGAAGTTCTGCGTCATTTCGCATCGAGCGTGCTCCGTATATTTTTAATATGCCACAAATTTATAATCAGTCTCAGAAAGAATCAAAGGAGTCAGTATTCTTTGATCGACGGAGAGTGTAAGGGACGTTGTCCGTGGGCCATAGAATCCAATCCTTCTTTTGCCAGTTTTCAGTGGCAGATATTCGAAGATTCTTTCTGACGGAACACTGAACGAATGCCAAAACAAAAAGTTAGCATCGACTGATCAAAATTCACACGGAGTCCAATCGATCAGCGACATTCTCAAACCGCTCGACTAAACCGGTCAGTGATTCTGCTGTTGCATCGCTTGAGCTCATGCCGCTGTGGATAGTTCGCCAGATAGATTCTGTAATTTTTTCAACTTCAATTGTCCTTCCCGTATTCATGAATGAGTGCTCGGTTAACTCGATTGCGCCACCAATCATGTAACATACAATTCTTGGTGATGTGTCTAAGCGAAATGAACCGTCCTGCATACCCTCCTTGATTTCCTGTCTCATCAAGGCCGCCATTCTGCGGTTATGATCGTGGGAGAGCGATGGACGTTCGCCATCTACTTGGCGCACGTGAATTTGTCTTAGCCTGCACATGCTGCGATCTTCAGAAATCAGGATAAGTATTCGACGAATAATATAGCGCAGCCGGCTGCTGGGTCCTTCGATGATTGGCAACGTTTGTTCGATGTCGTCGAATAGTATGGAGTAGTGACGGTGCAATACTTCATCGAGTAAATCACGCTTGCTGTCGAAGTAGCGATAAATCGTCCCTTCCGCTATACCCGCATCCCTCGCAATATCACCTATGGACCCTTTTTCGAAACCAGAGGAACAGAACACTTTTCGTGCGGACTCTACAATAGTGTCAATACGCTGTTGTTTAGAAGGCCGTCGTATTTTCGTGACAGTGGCGATGCTCAAAGAAGTGCGCGCTCCGGTGTTTAGGTCTATCGATAGCCGCCAATATGCCACAGAAATGAGTTCGGCTCAATAACGGACAAGCGGACGCTTAACGGAGATAAAACAGCTTTCTTAGTTTGATTGTTGTGTCCAAGCTAAGTACTCTTATTCCATCTAAAGGACCTTTGCACGTTATGGGTCGTCAAAAATGAGGCTAGCTCATTATTGAGAATTACTTACTTAGCCCTGCGCATGATGCAAGTACGACTAGGATTCATGCGCTCAATAAAACTGGAACTGTCTATGCCTAATTTTAAGAATCTACACACGAGCGTTGTGCTCACACTGTTAGCAATAGCGCCTTTAGCCTACTCTCAAGCCCCTGGTTACACACCTCCACGAACCGAGTTCGGCGTACCGGATATTCAGGGTATTTGGTCGAACCGAGCCATTACCCACATGGAAAGAAGACCTGGGGTAGACAAGCTCGTACTCACTGAAGAGGAGGCCTATGAAATGGCTCAGAGCTCTTTTTGGTTGAGTCTAGATAGAGAGCAACAGAACAATCCGATAACTGAAGCTGAGGCGGGTGCGGCAGCTTTCGGAGCGCGCGGGCATAACGCCTTTTGGGTCGATGATGGATCTAGCATGGGCTTGGTGAAGGGTGAGTACCGTACTTCCTGGGTCACCGAACCTGCCAATGGCCGGATTCCCTATAAAGAGGGCGGTGCTAGACTTCGCAGAGCATCCCACTTACCAAAACTTGGTGGTTTCGATGGCCCTGAGACCAGACCTATTACAGAACGTTGCATTACCTTCGGCATCATAGGTCCGGTAATGCAAAACACTATCTACAACAATAATTTCCAATTCGTACAAACTAAAGATCATGTCCTAATCAGGTCGGAATTGGGCCATGAGGTACGCATCATTCCATTTGCTGACGAACACAGTAACGAAGACCTTCAGCCCTGGTTCGGTGATTCCATAGCCAGGTACGAAGGCGATACACTGGTTATTGAAACCATCAAACCCTATCCACTACAAGGCTCCTACATCTCGCCGACAGGAAAGGTTACCGAGCGATTAACTCGCTGGTCAGACAATGAGATTTTCTATGAATTTACCGTGGAAGACCCAGCTATTTACACTGAGACTTGGGGTGGAGAGTTGTCGTTCCATAAAGAGACGGCATTGTTTGAGTATGCCTGCCACGAAGGAAATTATTCTTTACCTGGAATACTAGCAGGTGCCAGAAGAGCCGAAATGGATGCCCTTGCTCAGTGAGAAAGGTCTCCACCGGTTGCTAATTACACCCGACTACTATTTATCCTCATAGGAAACAATTATGAATTGTGTGCCACAAGACTCTGCGGAGTTTAAAAAGCGCTTTATTTCTTTCTTTGTTCTGCTTTCTGTAATTTTAATTCCAGTTAGCACGAGTAAGCTATACGCCGCCGCAGAGCGCCCCCCGGCTTTCGAGGCTCTCTATGAGCAACAGTGTGCGGTCTGCCATGGTAATGAACTGCAGGGTGAAGCAATTGGTGTACCGCTTGTGGGTAGAGACCTTCTCCACGGTGAGTCACTTGAAGAAGTGGCTATCAGTATCGCAGAAGGTTATCCCGATTCGGGAATGCCTGCTTGGTCGGAGGCTCTCACCACAACTCAAATAAGAACACTGGCAGTGTTCATCGTTGAGCAAAGAGACTCGATGCCATACGGTGAGTTCAATATCCGCACTCCAATAGAGTTTCCTGAAGGTGTTATCGTTAGTGACAAACATGCGTTTACGGTGGAACCGGTGGTCGAAGGGCTTGATCAGCTTACTTTCTCAATGGCGATTCTGCCAGACCGACAGTTTCTCGTTACCGAGAAAACACGAGGGCTGCGCTTGATCTCTGCCGATGGCCAACAGTCCACAATGATTCAGGGCACGCCAAAGGCCTATCACAATGAGGAAAATCCCCGTGCTGGTGTTGGCTGGATGCTGGAAGTAATACTGCATCCTGAATACGCTGACAAAGGCTGGGTCTATTTGCACTTCTCAGATCGCTGCGAAGATTGTACTGCCCAAAGCAGGCAATACAATATGGCGGCTAGTATGAACAAAGTTGTCAGAGGTCGAATAGAAGGCGATCAATGGGTTGATCAGGAAACCATCATCGAATTCGACAAGGCGAGTTATCAAATCGGCTCTGACATTGGTGCCGGCGGAAGGGTTGCCTTTGACTATGAAGGACATCTCTTCTTCTCAATAGGGGCCAGGAGCCCCAATACTATGTCAGGTGTGCAAGACCTGGCCTTACCCTGGGGGAAAATACACCGCGTCAATCTTGATGGCAGCATTCCCGAGGACAACCCCTATGTTGGCGATGACAGTGCTCTGGATAGTATTTGGAGCAGGGGGCATCGTAGTCCTCAGGGTTTAGAAGTCAGCCCTCTCGATGGTGAAATATGGAGCACAGAACATGGCCCGCGAGGGGGAGACGAACTCAACATCATTGAGCCTGGCGGTAATTACGGTTGGCCGTTACACAGTCTTGGCATCAACTACTCTGGCTCCGAAGTGAACTATGGTAGGGATGAATTAGAGTTCTTCCGACTCGAAGATATTGAAATGCCCATCGTAGATTTTACACCGTCACCTGCGGTGTCCAGTTTTATTTTCTATCAAGGTGATGCCTTCCCTGAATGGAAGAATGACGTATTGATGGGCACCTTAAAATCGCGAGAACTCTTCCGTATCAGTATTGATGGAAGAAGAGAGATTGAGCAGGAAATCTTGTTGGATGACTTCGCCAGAGTGCGGGACATAGAGTCGGGCGTAGATGGCGAGATATTTCTTCTGCTTGAGCATATCGAAGGCAGCCAGATTGCTCGACTGATACCAAAATCTGTCGAAATTGCTGAGTAGATACCGAGTAGTGCCAGTTTTATAATGCTGAGCAGAAGGGCATAGAGTAAAACCACATGCCTTTTTTCTCTCTATATCCAATGACTATTTACTTAATTTTCAGTTCCATCTGAATCCTATAGGAAATTTAAAAATGAGAATAATTATTCGTAACGCACTAGTACTTTTCACTTTTCGCACAACTAGCCTCTGCTGATGTAAGTGGCAATTGGACTTTTGCCGTTGTATTAGGCGATGCAGGTAGTGGAAATGCAGAGATTACACTGGCTCAAGAAGCCGAAAGAAAAATGTCCGGAAACTACTTTGGACAACTGGCAAATGGACCAATTGCTGGAACCTATGAGGGTAACAATTTCGAATTTACATTCCCAAGTGCTGCGCTGGGCGCGGACATAACTTACCGAGGAGAGTTAGAAAGTGACGGTACGGTTAAAGGCTCAGTTATTGTGCAAGGAAATACCATGGGTACTTTTACGGGCAAGAAAAAAATGTAGGCCGAAGGCTAGTGATACATTGGCCAACAGCTAACAAATAAATCAAAGGGAATAAGGTCTTAGATAATGGAAAATTATTTCACCAGCAAGCGATTTCTGCCTTTACTGGCATTAGTCTTCTGTGGGTTCAGCGGTTTAAGCTTTGCCGATGATTTGCCCTGGGCGAGCAGCGCTGAAGAAGTCGGCATGTCTACAGAACAACTAAATCGCATTAACGATGTTATACAGGGGCATATCGATGCGGGCACTATACAGGGCGCTGTTACTGCCGTTGCTAGGCGCGGCAAAATAGTCCACCTCGAGACGCATGGGCTCATGAATGTAACCGATGACAAACCTATGCAGGAGGATGCTCTGTTCATAATGATGAGCTCTACCAAGCCTATACTTGGTGTTGCAGCAATGATGTTGATAGAGCAGGGATTGATTCAGCCTAGCGATCCAGTCAGCAAGTGGATTCCAGAATTTGCAGAAATGCAGGTGGCAGTACTGCGCGATCCAGTGGATGAGGATATCAGTCCGCCCTTCGTACTTCCGACCAACGTTCCTGAGCACCGCTTAGTGCCCGCCGAACGCGAGATTACGGTGCATGACATACTCACACATACATCGGGGATAGCCTCTGGCGGCTTAGGTAGCGCTATCTCGGCGGATGCGATTATGTGGTTAGATACACGTACTTCGCTTGCCACGAACGTACCGAAGTACGGCGACATTGTGCTAGATTTTCAGCCCGGGGATCGTTGGCGGTACAGCGCCGCCACCGCACTGGATGTAATCGCACGAATTATTGAAATCGAATCTGGTTACTCTTTTAATGAATTCGTACAGCAGCGCATATTCGAGCCTCTCGATATGAACGACACGTGGTGGAACGTGCCCGAAGAATATCAGGATCGTCTTATCGATATCGTCGGCAGCGACACGGCTACTCCCCCCAACTCGGCTATCTATGATACGAGTCATTCGACTTATTTCGGGGCCTCCTATGGACTTAAAAGTACAGCAGGCGACTATCTGCGCTTCGAGCAGATGCTGGTAAACGGCGGAGAACTTTTCGGCAACAGGTTGTTAAAGCCTCAAACTGTAGAGTTGATGTCGAGCAATCAAGTGGGGGATCTATTCAATGCCATGCCAGGGGTTAGTGAACAAGGTTTTGGCTATACTGTAGCAACTACTGAGGAATCTAATGAGCATCGCTCAAAGGGAGCGTTTGGTTGGGGTGGCGCTTTAGGTACGCGCTCTTGGAGCGACCCGGCGGAAGAGCTCACTGGAGTCATCATGATTCAGCAGCCAGTTCCCCAGGTGCAGAGAGATTTCGAGAACGCGGTGCATCAAGCGATTATGGATTAGCCAGGAATTTTAAGGGGTGCTGGTAGTGTAACTAAACCATTGGCGGCCCTTCCTCTGATCTTTAAGCCATTAAACTGTAAGTGTCCCTTTCTTTTCTTTGATTACGCGGACTACTGCTAATTCAAAAGTTGCTAAATTTGATAAAAAGAGGAGCTGCACATGGGTAAAATAGTTATCAACTGCCTATCCCTGGCATCACTGATAAGCGTTAATTTCGCTGCAGCGCAATCAATTGACACAGGACGAGGAGAATGATCCTTGACTGTTCCTGCTGGCTACGAAGCCTCAACTCCTGCTCCCCTAGTTCTTTTGTTACATGGCTATGGTCGCAATGCGGGTGCCGAACAAGACGCCTACATGAAATTTAGCGCACTGGCGACTAATTATGGATACTTGTTCGCTGCCCCTAATGGTCAGCGAGAAACTCGAGGTAATCAGGCATGGTTCTGGAACGCTTCTGATGCCTGCTGCAATTTTCAGGGCAGTCAGATAAGTGATGTAGATTACTTAATGACTATCATCAGCAGAATAAAGTCCCAATATAATATTGATGGCAAGCGTGTGTATTTAATAGGCCACTCAAACGGCGGCTTCATGGCGTATCGAACCGCCTTTGAGAATTCTCAGGAAATTGCCGCAGTCGCAAGTTTAACCGGAGCCGGCGCTACGGTAGCGGGCCCAGAACCTGTAAACCCTGTTCATATACTTCATATTCACGGGACTGATGACAATGACAATGACAATGCCATTGCCTATGCAGGGGGCGATCTTAGAGGGAATAGTTATCCAAGTGCTGTTGAAACAGTGGAGCGCTGGGCTGGTTACAATGGTTGCGACATTGATGGATCCGAGGTCGCGCAGCTTGACCTTGACCGCAATTTGCCGGGCTTAGATTCGATCGTTGTTCGCTATGATAATAGTTGCAGAGCTGGGGGCTCAGCTGAATTGTGGACTATCACTGATGGAGCACATATCCCCGCACTCTCAGACTCTTTTAGTACAACAGTTGTTGAATGGCTGATGGCCCATCCCAAAATTGGATCAACTTCAACAGACTAGTTTCAGATTCAAAGCGGCGCTCTCCCGAAGCATAGGAAGCATAGCGAGACTAACAATTTAGTACTGTTTGGATGTTAGTGTTCTCGATTCGTCGGGCGCTTAAATTGTTAAGTTGTTAGTGTCCCCTTTATCTATCCTCTATCTACCTCACCCACTGCTTCTTGAACTGCTTTGATAATTTTTTCAATATCAGCTAACGGGTTTGCTGCAACGGACCTCACCCATTTCTTGCCATCAAGGACACAGGTAGAAAACATTCCGTCAGGCAAACGCACATAAAATTCCTCGGTACTCATAGTGAGAGGGCGAAATACTGTCACGCCTGATTTCGGCATTGCCCAAAGGCAAATACCGTCTTGTTTGCTTATTTCGGCTGCAAGCATGTTCGCCATCGACATCGCATGATCTATATACTCAGCTAAACCCTCTTTGCCCCATGCGATCAAGGTAGCCAGCAAAGGTATTGCAGATGCGCCGCGTGAACCCTGAACACCGATATTCGGAGTGTTTAAATAGCCCCCACCAAAACTTATTGCCGTGTTTGCGAGATCTACGTCCTGGAACATAATCAGTGCAGAATCTTTGGGTTGAAAAAGCCATTTATGAGCAGAAATAGCGATTGAATCTGCTTTGTCAATACCATCAAGTAGATGGGCATGAGTCGAGCTTAGCCTCAGCGGGCCTGCCCAAGCGGCATCAACATGCGTCCATTTTGCCTGACCCGCCATGGTGAGTGAATCAATTACCCCTGTGGCAGTTGTTCCCGCGGTCAAAACTAAACACGCGTTTGAAACGTCACCGATTTTATCTGGGTCAATTTGACCTTTGGGATTCACTGCAACCTGCTCATAAGGCAAGCCCAGTATCCTTGACGCTTTCGCGACACTTATATGAGCTGCCTGTGACGCTATAACTTTTTCAATACCTCGTGTATCTCTTGCGGTCCATAATGCCGTAAGATTTGCGATTGTTGACCCAGAGCACATATGGCCGCCATCCATGCCATAAAATGGTGCCAACCAATTTATAACTTTATTTTCAGCCTCGATAGCGAATGGTGCTGTTGCTGGATGAAGTAAATTTTGGTTTAGCCGAGCATTCCAAAGAGAAGTTGCCCATGTAATCCAAGGGGTCGGAGGATCCATGTGTGCGAATGCTTTAGGATTATCAAGGCGGGCGGCACCGTCAAGCACATGAGGAGCAAGCAGATCCAGAGTCTCTAACTCCCCTATACCAAGATTTGGAAATTCAACAGGCAAATTTTCTTGGACCATCGATGTTTGGCGAAGCAAGTCAATAGCGTGCTCAAGACCTACATTTGGCAGAAAGCTATTTTTTTTATCGGTCATAGATTAATTTTCTCAGTGTGTTCTTTGAATCCTTACATAAAAGATATTACGGTTATCGACTATAAGGAGGCAGGGCTTAAGTAATCACCTCGTTAGTCCAAAGTCTATAAGCTGTCTAGGGTCTAGCCTAGGAAACATAACGTGGGTCCTCTCTGTCCAATCCGCTTGAGCTCTTAAGTAGAGCTGCATAGCACTTATATCACTATTTAAACTTCTCTCATGCGAAGAGATCCTGCAGGGTATGATAGATATTAAGTAAGCCATACTCTGAGCCATAATCTATAACAGGCATCTGCAGCACGTACGAAGCAGCATTTAAGAATATTGATGACACTTTATGGAAAGACGCTGGCTTTACAGTGATCTAAATAATCCCACACTGCGTATTTGAGGTGTCAATAATTTATCGGAACGGATTACCACTATGGCTTACACAATTGAAACATCGCTAGGTGAAAAAGAAACCAGCCTGTCCCTATTAAAGGTGCTCGCGGAAAATAGTTTTGACTCTATCTTGGTGACTGACGGAACGGCCCAGGGCAAAATTATTTATGCGAACAAAGCTTTTAAAAAGTTAACCGGGCATGATCCAGCAGATGTAATTGGAAAAACGCCACGTATTCTTCAGGGCGCTGCTACTGACAAAGTCGTTATCGGTCGGCTCACTACTGCATTGAAGACAGGTAAGAAATTTGAAGGAAAAGCCATCAATTATAAAAAAGATGGCACACCATTCATCATGTATTGGCGAGTGCTTCCCATCAAAAACGGTAAAAATATCGAAGCTTGGGTTGCCATCCAGAGGGAAGGCGCGTCTATCTGATAAATGGGGTCAGAGTAAATATACAGTAGTTTGGAGTGTTGCGATTTGGCGCTAAGCCACATGAAAAGAAAAGCCCGATCACTCTACAGTGATCGGGCTTTTTATTTTGTGGGCCCACAGGGACTCGAACCCTGGACAAATGGATTATGAGGCTGTGGAACCGGAGCTGTCAGTCTCGAGTAAGTCGAAGAATTTCAACGAGTTTCATATTGCCGCAACTATCAATCCCGCCGAAACCGAACCTATTCCGAACCTGGCTGGGGTAGGTAGGTTCACCGAACTTGGCAAGTGGAAGATTTCAAACGGGTTTCAATGACCGAACACCGAACTAAAACTGAAATTGATTGGAGGGCAGCTTTCCCGAGCGAAGTCGGGGGGATGAAATTCTGCAAAACTGAAATTCTGGGGAAGGGCAGGTGCCCGCTTTCGGCCAGGAGCTGCCTTTCAGTTATTGCTGAAATACTGCGACCCGATATCCCGCCGATCCTGAATGTCCGATCTGATAAAAAGTGTTCCTAGTTGACAAGGCCATGGTTCATCGCAGCTTCCAATTCGGGATACGAAATTTTCTGGCACCCCTTCCAATGAATACAGCGGCGTATCGGATCCATTCTTATCACAGATTTCTTCAAGCCTGCGCTGACCTGTCCTAGCCCGTCTTGCACAACGTATCTTCTGGGTTCCCACACCATATAGTTCTACATAGATTGCGAGCTTGGCATCCACTGCCGCCTGAACATTGGCCGGGAGAGAGTCGTGAATTTGCTTGTAGCTGGCATGCCAATCGTCGTGATCCGCTTCGCCTGCGACTCCCAGCCATGCCATACCGACAAGCAAGGACTGATCCACGTATTCTCCCTTCAAAAACATGAACCCCAACAGGTACTGAGCCGTTTTCATGCCGCGCTGAGCGGCCATGCTCAATACGGCGAATGCTTCTTCTAGTTTGCCATCTTCATACAAATCAGCCCCATCATATTGCCCCTGTTTAATTTCAATGGGGGTAGTAAACACGTCAGCACTCTGAGCATGGATACTGATGCTGACTATGGTCCCAATTAGTACAAAGGCTAGTTTTTTGACCAAAGTTTTCATAATTAATCCTCCCGAGAGTAAGAATTACGGTACCCGAATTGAAGAGAATAAGTGCTAAGCCACATGATGTCTAATCTTCGGGAGTATATGCATAGGCATGTGGAAGTAGAGTAGAGGCTGCCTGCATAATATAACTTGTTCAATCTGGGGCGGCATTTGGTGTCAGCGGAAAACTATCGGTATTTTAGATTGCGTGCCTTTGCGACTTGGGAAAAGGCAGTGGCAATGTAGAACGCCAATTCACCTGTTTTTCTCGGCTTAGCGCGTTAACTTGTCAGTACCGTAATTCGATAAGGGATCCTACACTCGAAGTACGTTTTTTTGACGCTCTGAATTTGATCTAGATCCGACATGTTTGACTCCTGCTATTTGAAGTTTGATCTAATCTTCCGAACTATTCTGTTCACGATGTTCTCTTTCTCGTACCCGAGCGCCCGCGAGCGTTCCAGCCATGGAATGATTACCTTCGTGACAGGCGTACTCATAGTTAGCCTGGTATGAATTCGGCCAAACCATTTCGCCGCTATAGGAATCCGTATAATCAGCGTCTTCTACCTTAAAGCTGTACACCAATCCACCGCCATTGTTTGGCCTGAAACGTTCAATTACTTTGCGATCAGCAGGTTGATGGGGCTGATCCATGAAATTAATTGTTTCTACTACAAGAGTGTCACCTTCCCACCAGCCGATTGAATCACCATCATAAGTGGCGAGGGTGGCTGGCATGTGCTGTTTGTCATCGATGCGAATTATTCGTGACCAATGCATCCACTCAATATTGAGCATCAGGTAGTCTTCGGTCTGCACGATTGTTTTTAAATTGTTATAAACCAGCGGCCTAATTGGAATGGTCGCAGACGGCTGGTAGATGCAGCGCACCCCTAAGGTTTGATTTTCAGGACCGTCGTAGGGTTGATCGCCAGTCTCTAACCACCAGGCTCCGTCCCTTTCAGGCCAAGCAAATTTCGGTGCCGCATCGGCCTTAACTTGACCTTCGGGGGTACGACCAGGCATGCGACCATCTTCGGGATAGGTCAGGATCGAAGTTGGATACTGTCCATCTATAGTAAAACCATCACTGCCACGGTCAAACCAGAAATCGTTATAGTCACCAATATCTCCACCTTGAGTCGGAGCGCCACGGTCAGGATTGCTGAGCTCTGAGCCACTGGATCGTGCATTCATTTCACGATCTCGAAGTGCCTGTACTTCTTCCTGGTTTAGATACAGGCGATTGCCATATTCACTCGGGCGCTGGAATGGTGTGAGCGTGGAGATGTCATAGTTACCATTGAAGTCCGGCTTGCCTGATGGCGTGCGCGGGAAATCATCTTGGCCAACAGCCTGTGTTGGAACAAAGACAACGGCTAGAGTAGTCATAAGAGCTACCAATTCTCTTTTCATGGTTTCCTCCGAAAAAGGATGTTGCTAAGAATTATTCTCCTCGACGTTCCTTCATCCGCTTGCCGCGAAGAGTATTTAACATACCATAGTTACCTTCATGACAGCCATATTCATACAGCAGGCAGGCTCGATTATCAGCGCTGGAACTTTCGCTCCAGTTCACGTTTTAAGGTACTGACAAGTTAACTCCCAATCTGTCAGAATCCGGCCATGAAATCTAGTAAAACGATGTACAAGCGTATACCACCGATTCAACCTAAGCCATCGAGATATCGAAGATCTATTAATAAATGGGGTAGAGTAAATGGGGTCAGAGTAAATATACAGTAGTTTGGAGCGTTGCGATTTGGCGCTAAGCCACATGACAAGAAAAGCCCGACCACTCACTAGTGATC
>Ga0307985_10000447_pt1 | contig 24887 bp, 17 predicted proteins | sample EllFjometageno80_FD_203155 | JGI IMG/M metagenome (GOLD analysis project Ga0307985, IMG submission 203155) | Marine microbial communities from Ellis Fjord, Antarctic Ocean - #80 | ecosystem: Environmental > Aquatic > Marine > Unclassified | place: Southern Ocean | collected 2014-10-09 | reverse complement strand
CAAAACCCTCAAATCACTTTCCGTTAGCGCAGCACCCAAGGCGAGGCCAACTAGACCTGCACCGCAGATGACAATATCGACTTCTTTTACTTCCGTCACATCGGACCCATCTTTGTTATCTCTTGAAAATCTTACCGCAATGGTAACAACTATCTGGCCACCATTAGCGCACGCAGACTGAGTTTTTCAGCCCATTGTCTTTAATCGCTAGAACCTTTTTTTGACATGTAAATTTCAACTTCTTCAACAGTTCTCGGAATCATCGAAGTTATCACTTCGTTACCTTTAGCGGTGACCAGAACATTATCCTCAATCCGGATGCCAATTCCCCGATATTGCCGAGGCACATCTGATAATCCTTGATCGATATAAATGCCTGGCTCAACCGTTGTCACCATACCTGGCTCAAAAACGCGCCATTGCTCCTCGAAACGATATTCACCGACATCGTGTACGTCCAATCCTAGCCAATGGCCTGTTCGATGCATGTAGAATTTTTTGTAGGCTTCGTTATCAACAAGGTCTTGCACATCACCCTGCAGGAGACCCAGTTCAACCAAACCCTTGGTAATCACATGCACGGCGGCAAGATGAGGCTGATCCCAATGATTACCCGGTTTGATCGCCTCTATCGCGGCATCTTGAGCCGCCAGAACAATGTTATACAAAGCCTTTTGAGGCTCAGTAAACTTGCCATTAGCCGGAAATGTACGGGTGACATCTGCTGCATAGCTCTCAAATTCACAGCCTGCATCAACAAGCACCAAGTCGCCATCGGCAATCAGCCCGTCATTGTCTGTGTAGTGCAAGATACAGCCATTATTTCCTGCACCAACAATTGAAGGGTAAGCTGCATGTCGTGCACCGTTCGATGCAAAACTATGAAGAAGTTCAGCCTCCAGTTGATACTCATACTGACCTGGCCTAACGAACGACATCAGTCGCATGTGTGCATTAGCTGTTATCTCGCTGGCACGCTTCATGACTTTGATTTCATGTTTACTTTTGAATAGCCTGAGGTCGTGTAGATATTGATCTATCTGGACAAACTCTCCCGGTGGTCGGCTACCAGAGTGCTGATTACTCGAAATATTGCTGGTCCAGGAAATAACACGCCCATCAAATTCGCTATGACTGCCCATTGCATAATAGAGCTTTGATTTGCCTTCAATCAGTCCTGGTAGGATGTCGTCAATGTCGGCGATGGGAAACGCGTCATCGATGCCGTAAAGTTGCATGGCGCGCTCTGGACCCGTGATTTTGCCGTGCCACTGCTCCATATCCGGGTCGCGCTCACGACAAAACAAAATACACTCACCGTGCTCTCGCCCGGGCACCAGCACGAATACGGAGTCGGCTTCATCAAAACCGGTCAGGTAGTGGAAATCACTATTTTGTCTGAAATGGAAATTAACGTCACTATTGCGACTTTGCTCGACCGCACTGGGAAGAATAGCAATGCTGTTTTCTTCCATCAACGACATCAACTCGAGGCGCCGCTGCGCGAACTCTCGGTTGGTAATTTTCAGTGCTGATCCCACAAAAACTTCTCCTAATGAATCGCCTGCTGCGCACAATCAGTGAACACCATCAGCGCCGTCATTCGCACATACTCTTCGATCTCCAGCAGATCTTTTTCATTTTCTTCGCTGTCCGACATATCCTCATCCAAACCAGCAATACGTGCTATATCAATAAACACTTCAGAGACCTCGGGGTGCAGGTCGTCCTGTTGAACCCGACCGGACGTTCCGAAACCCGCTAAAAAACCTGAGCACCAATCACTAATGGCCTGACGTCTAAAATTAATGTCTGCACCATCAGCAGGTAGAAGCATGCGATAGGCCAAATCACTATCCCGCAGCTGTGCCAAAATTTTGTCTGAGAGTGATTTCGCCATGGCCTCAACCGCATGGATTGTCGATGCGTCATCAAGCCAATGTGTCAACGCTGAACTCGCCTCGGTTTTCGACCAACTGGAGCCAGAACAAAGCCAACCCGTCAACAAACCGTGTAGTTCACTCGGTTCTAACGCCGATCCCTGCATCGCTTGCTGCAATTCATCGTATCCTATTTCGTCGCCACTCACCGTTAGCACCCTCCTGTTAACTTGCTTTGTATCCACGTATTTATTTATCCGATATTGCACATTTTTACGCTAATTCAAGGCGGCATCGGCAATTAGTTGATAATACGCTATCGCAAGACGTTTGACCTTTGTAGAAGGGTAGTTTTATAGTACTAATCCGTCTGATCTCGGTAACTAACATTGGAAATACAAGACCTCGAAACCAAAATAGATGAACTAATCAATCTTTGTGACGATCTTGAGAAAAAGCAGGCTATCATGGAGTCTGATCATGAAAACCTGGTCGAAGAACGGACCCGATTGCTCGAAAAGAATGAACTCGCCAAGAGTAAAGTTGAAGCTATGATTTTGCGCTTGAAAGCTCTTGAAAGTGAATAATATAGGAAGACCATAACCATGCCTGATGCTATGCATGAAATAGAAACTGTCTCAGTCTCGATCCTTGAGAAGGAGTATCAGGTAAGCTGCAAGCCCGAGGAGGTAAAAGCGCTTAAGGAGTCTGCCTCCTACGTAGATGAAAAAATGCGAGAGATTAAGTCCAATGGCGCCATTCTTGGATTGGATCGAATCGCCGTGATGGCCGCTTTGAATATTGCCAATGACTATATCGGTCAAACGACCAAAACGAATGATGTCATCAAGCACCAAGCTAACAAGATTCAAACCCTGTCCACAAAACTCGATCAGGTCCTGAATCGACTCAAGTCACGTGCCTAGCACATTTACAACTCAGGTTTTAACGATTGTTTCGTGCTAACAACCTAAAGATATATTCCCAACGATTCATACAAAACAATTTGTTTACGATATAATCCTTTTGTTCCCTAGGTTGTTTGCCAGTCGATATGTCCTCGACCCTTTAAGCGATAACCAGGAGGTTCTTTAACTTGATTGATGTGCATGTCCGGACTCCGGGAAGCCTAATGTCAATTAGGGGCCCCCGCCTTGAACCGCAGGGTTCAAGGGCCTATTAGCACAGCGGCAATTTGGGGAATTTATATTGAGAGGCCAAAAGTTTAACGATGCCTCGCAACACATTTTAGACAGTGGATTTATCAGCATTGATCACTTCAGTCCACACTAAACCTGAAATAAGTCACACTCGCCAAAAACAATATCGGCGATTACGTCAGCGCATCAGAACAGAGCGACAATCTCTTTCTGTCGACGATATTCGGCAATCTTCCCGCCAAATTTGTCAGTCATTGGCGCAACTCGCTCAAGTCAAACGCGCTAATAGAATTGCCTATTTCCATCCCAACGACGGCGAGATCGACCTTCGCCTACTGCCGACAGTAATCAACGCAGACTATTTTTTACCGCTCATAAGTGATGCGATAAGACCCTGGGAGCCAACGCGGTTATTCTTTCAGCCAGAGACACTCGACTTACACCCAAATCGATACGGCATTGCCGAGCCCCGATTTAATAATCGACAGGTTATCAACCCGAGTTTATTGGATGTTGTGTTGTTTCCGCTGGTAGGCTTCGATAGAAAGGGCAATCGTTTGGGCATGGGCAAGGGTTACTATGATCGAACATTCTCGCAGGTAAGGCGTGGCTGGAGATCACCTTATTTCATTGGTATCGCTTACGGCTTTCAGGAGTGTGAGGATTTAGTACCCGCACAATGGGATATCCCATTGCAAGCGATCGTCACCGACAAGGAGATTATCAATTGCGGTTGATACCATTCCCATAGGCTGTGGGAAGATTACTCAATCGTGCTGACTAGAGTCCGCCAAGCGCTTGACCGACGGCATTGACTGTTACACCCATGCCGAAGATGACAATGATGAGTACAATCAAATCTGGTTTTTTCTTCATTTCGCCTCCCTCTATCGCGAGTACATGAGCAAGTACATGTGATGGCTACGTTTCATCATCACCAACATATAACCCGCTGAAATATTAGTCAAAATACGATAGCCAAACGGTCCTTATTGGGGCACAAAGGGCAATAAATCGCACACCGATTCGATTTATTCATCAAACGCGGCTGAAAGACCTACCGATTCTCGATTGAACACTGATTTCCAAGTGGTTAAGGTTATCGACATAATTCGACAAATTACGCAGATTATTATGGCCGTCAGAGAAATAGTAAGAATGGGGCACCCCACGCTTCGAAAGGTTGCTGAACCCTACCCAATTCAACAAATTGGATCTGATTCATTTTTTGAGCTTGTCGAAGATATGCGAGAAACCCTGCACTGTGCCGGTGGAATCGGCCTAGCGGCACCTCAAATCGACGTTCCGTTCCAAATCGCTGTCGTCGAGATTACCGACCCAATTACCCGATATGGTGAAATCCAAACCTTGCCGTTCGAGGTCTATATCAACCCAACCATTACCGTTGAGAACGCTGCGTCTGCTGGCTATTGGGAAGGTTGCCTGTCTGTACCGGGCATGATGGGTTTCGTCGAGCGACCTCAGCATATTCGCGTTGACTATCTGGATTCATCTGCCGAAAAGAAAAGCATGCAGCTGAAAGGATTTCTCGCAACCGTGTTTCAACACGAATTCGACCATCTCCTGGGCAAGTTATACGTCGATCGCATCAGCGACATGTCTCTATTCTCATTCGATTTGGAATACCAGCTATACCATCTCAACAGCGCCTCTAGTCAGAGCTAAGATCGGTTAGAAACATCTTGTATGCGGTGTTATCCGTTTCTTCCCAAAAACGATACCCCATTTGCTGGAGATCTTTCTTGAATTGGGACATCGCGTCTGCGGGTATTTCAATGCCTGCCAATACACGGCCATATGCGGCGCCGTGATTGCGGTAATGGAACATGGTTATGTTGAACCCATTTCCCATCAAGTTCAGAAAATCGAGTAGCGCACCAGGCCGCTCTGGAAACTCAAATCGAAATATCTTTTCATTCGGCAAGCTAGCGGTTGTACCGCCAACCATATGCCTAACATGCAATATGGCAACCTCATTTTCCGATAGGTCAACCACTTGGTATTCCTTTTTCAGCTTATTTAAGATCTGCTGTTTATCTTCAGAATTCATCCTTGTTTGAATCCCCACAAGCACTTTGGCGCCCGACTGATCGGCAAACCGATAGTTAAACTCGGTCACATTTCGCTTACCAATCAAATTGCAGAAGCGCCGAAAGCTGCCCGGCTTCTCAGGTATGGTCACACCGAGCAACGCCTCGCGTCGTTCACCGATATCCGTTCTCTCGGAGATATGCCGAAGCCGATCAAAGTTCATATTCGCACCACTGACGACTGCAACATACGTTTCCCCAACTGCAGCATGTTGCTCGATGTACTTCTTCATACCCGCAACACTTAACGCACCCGAGGGCTCTGATATGCTTCGCGTGTCTTCAAAAATGTCCTTTATACCTGCACAAATTTCGTCAACGGTGACTTTGACGACCTCATCAACACAGGTCTGCGCTAATCTGAAAGTCTCTTTACCCACCTGGCTCACAGATGTACCGTCAGCGAATTGATCGAGATCTTTCGGGTTTAAACGCACGCGTTTACCCGCTTGCAGAGCCGCATGAAGGCAGGCAGAACCTTCTGCTTCAACGCCTATGACCTTGACCTCCGGTCTTAGATATTTGATATAGGTGCCCATGCCACTAATCAAGCCGCCGCCACCCACAGGAATAAAAACAGCATCCAACCGCCCCGTGTGCTGGCGCAACATTTCCATGGCGATAGTACCCTGTCCAGCAATCACTTCTGGATCATCAAAGGGGTGTATATAGGTTAGCCCAAGCTCTTTCTCTAGACCCTTGGCAAATTCGCTCGCTTCATCATAGTTGTTACCCTGCAAGACTACTTTTGCGCCTAATTTGCGCACTGCGCTAACCTTGATCTCCGGCGTGTTGGTTCCCATAACAATCGTCGCTGCAATCTTTAACTTCGATGCAGCCAAGGCCACACCCTGGGCATGATTACCTGCCGAAGCCGTCACCACACCAACTTTCTGTTGCGCCGAGGACAGGCTGTTTATTTTGTTATATGCGCCACGAAGCTTAAAACTGAAGACGGACTGCAGATCTTCTCGCTTTAAAAATACCTTATTAGAAAACCTGTCAGAGAGGTTGCCCGCTAATTCCAAGGGAGATTCAATCGCGACATCGTAGACGTTTGCTTCAAGGATTTTCTTAATGTAGTTGGTCGTCATGATTGAGCTGATCCCAGCCGAACGCAATAAATAGGATTGAGGGTTAGTGTCCGGTCACCGGTAAGTATAAACTTGTCTTTTCTAGTTAACATCCGGTTAGTTAAATGGGCCAGACCAAATCGATTGATCAACAGGATCAACTCAAACAGGCAGCAGCGCAAGCCGCAGTCAACTACATCGAGCCTCATTTAAAAAGTGATTCCGTCGTCGGCGTTGGCACCGGTTCGACGGCCAATTATTTCATTGATGCTTTGGCTAAACATAGACACAAATTTGACGCCGCCGTCGCGAGTTCGCGCGCAACACAAGAAAGACTGGAGTCGCACGGGATTCGTGTTTTTGATCTAAATGCTGTTAAGGAACTGAATTTTTATATCGATGGTGCCGATGAGGCCAACCCAAACCTCGAACTGATCAAGGGAGGTGGCGGCGCACTTACCCGTGAAAAAATCGTTGCTGCCGTTGCGCAGCAATTCATTTGCATCGTCGATGGCTCAAAAATGGTGTCAGAACTCGGCGCGTTTCCACTGCCGGTAGAAGTCATCCCAATGGCAAGATCATTCGTCGCTAGAAAACTGGTCGCGCTAGGTGGACGACCTACCTATCGAGAAGATTTTGTGACGGATAACGGCAATCTAATTCTTGATGTTCATGGGCTTTCAATTAAAAATCCAGTCGAGCTTGAAAACCAAATCAATAATATTACGGGTGTTGTTACCAATGGATTGTTTGCGCAGCGATCAGCCAATGTAATTTTGTTAGCAACCGCCGACGGTGTCGAAGAAGTCCATAAATAGATTCGGCCAAAATGGTCAGACCAACAGTTTGCCTGGGTTCATGATGCCCGCCGGATCGAAAACTCGCTTCATCGCTTTCATAATTTCAATTTCCTCGGCAGATCGACTGTATTTAAGTTGATCGCGTTTTAACAAACCTACGCCATGCTCAGCCGAGACGCTACCAGCAAACTTCTGCACAAGCTTCATAACCTGCTCACTGACCGCTTCGCATTCACGCTTAAATCTATCCAGAGGCCAGTCTGTCGGTTTCAAGATGTTCAAGTGTAAGTTGCCATCACCAATGTGTCCAAACCATACTATCTGAAACTCCGGATAAGCCGATGTGACCGTCGCATCGACAGCTTTGAGAAACGCCGGAACCTTAGAGACACGTACAGAAACATCATTTTTATAGGGCGTATGCGGCGTAATGGCCTCCGAGATACCTTCACGATAGCGCCAAATATCTTTACGTTGTTGTTCGCTCTGGCTAATCACACCATCCACCGCAATACCCGATTCAACGCAGGATTCAAAAGCGGCCAAAGCGGCATCCATTACGGCCGGGTTGCGTTGGTCAAATTCAATCAACGCGTAAAATGCACTTGGATCAGCGAATGGTCGACTTAACTCACTGTGCGCAAGCACATGCTCAAGAGCTTTGTCAGAGAAGAACTCAAACGCGGTCAATTCCACATGCTCCCTGAACTGGGTCATTACAGAAATGATGTTCGCCATATCCGGCACAGCGAGCAGCGCCACTGTAAGGTTGTTGGGCTTTTGTGCAAGCTTCATTGAAGCCTCTACAATAAAACCCAAGGTGCCTTCGGACCCAACGAATAAGTGTCGAAGGTCATAGCCGGTTGCGTTCTTGATTAACGACCGGTTCAAATCGAGGAGTTCGCCGGCGCCCGTGACGACTTTTAGTCCGACAACCCAATCTCGCGTCAAACCATACTTGAGTACTTTTATACCACCGGCATTAGTCGCCAGATTGCCGCCAATTTGACTTGAACCTGCTGACGCAAAATCAACGGGGTAGAACAATCCTTGATCCTCGGCGAATTGCTGCAATGCCTCGGTAACAAGTCCCGGTTGAACGGTGACAACTTGATCAATGGGATCAAACTCAAGCACCTGATTCATTTTCTCAAAAGATACAACCACCTCGCCATCGCAGGCGACTGCACCACCTGACAGCCCCGTACGACCACCAGAAGGTACGAGGGATAGGGCATTCTTGCTGGCAAATAACACCAGCGCCTGAACAACCTCAATCGACTTTGGGAACACGACACATAAAGGTGCCGGCGAATAAAATCGGGTCCAGTCCAAACCATAGACCTGCTTGGCCTCGTCGTCTGAGACTAAATTGTCAGCGCCGACGATCTCGGCGATGGATGCAATATGGTCGATCGAATTAGCCAACTTTAACTACTCAAATATTTGTGAAGGTCGTTGTAAACTCAATTTCTGTCACCTGAGCTGTTCTTACTTGAGCTTAGGGTCAAGCTCACCCGAGCTATATCGTTCAAACATGACATCGAGCGACACCGGTTTGATTTTCGAACCATTTCCCGCGGTACCAAACGCATCGTAGCGATTAATAACAATTTCTTTCATCGCTTTGAGCGACTCTGTAAAATACTTTCTCGGGTCAAACTCCGATGGATTGTTAGCCATAAAGCGACGAATAGAGCCTGTTGATGCCAATCGCAGGTCCGTGTCGATATTTACCTTGCGAACCCCATGTTTAATCCCCTGCTGAATTTCTTCTACAGGAACACCGTAGGTTTCTGGAATTTCTCCGCCGAATTCATTAATGACCTTTAACCATTCCTGCGGAACGCTAGATGATCCATGCATCACCAAGTGGGTATTTGGCAGCCGGTCATGAATCTCCCTAATTCGATCGATATCTAAAATGTCACCCGTCGGTGGTCGAGAAAATTTGTAAGCACCATGGCTGGTACCAATCGCAATTGCCAATGCATCAACTTTGGTCTGTTGAACAAAATCGACGGCTTGGTCAGGATCAGTTAATAACTGATCCATTGATAACGTACCTTGTGCACCCACCCCATCTTCTTCACCCGCTTGGCCTGTTTCGAGTGAACCCAAACAACCCAACTCACCTTCAACCGTTACACCACAGGCGTGGGCCATCTCGGTTGTGCGGCGCGTCACATCAACGTTGTATTCGTAACTTGCAGGGGTTTTTTGATCCTCTAGCAATGACCCATCCATCATTACCGATGAGAAGCCATACTGAATTGAGCGCTGACACACATCAGGTGACGCGCCATGATCTTGATGCATTACGACGGGGATATCCGGAAACTCTTCGATGGCTGCCAAAATCAGGTGACGCAAAAAATTTGGTCCCGCATATTTACGGGCACCCGCCGAAGCTTGAACGATGACAGGGCTATCCGTTTCCTGAGCTGCTTCCATTATTGCGCGCATCTGCTCAAGGTTATTCACGTTAAACGCAGGCACGCCATATCCATTCTCAGCTGCGTGGTCTAGTAGCTGTCTCATGCTGACCAGGGCCATAACTTACTCCTTAGTTAATTCCTATTTACCCTGTCGTTTGTTGCAGGGGTTTCGTTATTTGTATCGGTCCATCTGAAGCCAGATCTCATCAAACGCTGAACAAGCTTGAGTGAAATAAAAGCAGCCGGTATGCACCGATAATTTCTTTAATCTTTTGCGCGGGTTTCCAGTATCGCAACGGCAGGTAAAACCTTGCCTTCAACAAACTCTAGAAACGCCCCGCCACCGGTGGATATATAGCTAATATCGGCACTTACGCCATACTTATCAATTGCCGCTAACGTGTCACCACCGCCAGCAATTGAGAAACCTTTATTCTCAGCAATTTGTTTTGCCAACTGCTCTGTTCCACTGGCAAAGGCAGCTTCTTCAAACACGCCAACGGGTCCATTCCATATAATGGTTTTTGCGTTTTTAAGTACCTCGCCAATAACTTGTTGCGATTTAGGGCCAATATCAAGAATCATCTGGTCGCGATTGATCTCACTGACGGGCTTTGTTTCGGCGGTATCTGGCTGATCGATGCCATCAGCAACAACAACGTCGGTTGGTATCGGAATTTCGACCTTGTTCATCAATGCTCTTGCTGAATCAAGCAAACCCATTTCACACAAAGATTTCCCAACCTCATGGCCTTGCGCTGCAATAAAGGTATTAGCAATGCCACCACCGACAATAAGAGAGTCAACTTTGTCCGAAAGCGCATCAAGCACCTCAAGCTTGGTCGAAACTTTACTACCGCCGACAATTGCCACGATCGGATGTTCGGGGTTTGCAACGGCGCGCTGCAACGCATCAAGCTCTTTTACAAGCAATGGACCGGCACACGCCACGGGAGCGAATCTTGCCACACCCTCGGTTGTTGCTTGGGCTCGATGAGCCGTGCCGAACGCGTCCATAACAAATACATCACAGAGGGCGGCCAACTTCTTTGCTAAGGCTTCATCATTTTTTTTCTCACCGGCATTAATTCTGACGTTTTCAAATAGGATGAAGTCGGCATCGTCGAGAAGTGCTTCATCAACACCGTCTAGATAGTTTTCAACTAATCGAACCTTTTTACCCATCGTTTTTGACAGATAATCGGCAACGGGTCTCATGCTCATCTCTGGTTGATCAGCGATCGACACCGCTTCCTGCGGCCGCCCCAAATGTGACATAACCATCAACTTCGCGCCAGCATCAAGCGCATACTGAATTGTAGGTATAGCAGCTTGTATGCGAGCATCGGACATGACCTGTCCATTTTTTATCGGTACATTTAGGTCTTCTCTAATGAGTACGCGTTTACCTTTTAACTGAAGATCTCTCAGATCAATGACTTTCATAGAATACCTTTAACGACCGCAACGACATTACCCACACTAAAGCCAAAATGCTCCATCACTTGCCCGCCCGGACCTGATTCACCAAAGCTCGCTAACCCAACAACTTCACCATCTAGACCAACCCACTTACGCCAGTAATCCGGATGAGCAGCCTCTATGGCAACTCGGCACCGCTGTGCCGCCGGCAATACCGACTGACGATAGGCCGTATCTTGTAATTCAAACTTATCCGCACTTGGCATAGACACAACCCTCGTTGGAATGCCTTGCGCATCAAGTTCTTTCGCCGCCGCGAGGGCCAGACTGAGTTCCGAGCCAGTCGCTATTAAAATTACCTTTTCCTTGGGTACATCCTTAATTACATAGGCGCCACGCCCTATGTTGGCCAACTGTTCTTCGGTGCGTTCAACATGTGGTAGGCCTTGCCTAGAAAAAACCAACGCCGTCGGTCCCTTTGTCCTCTCAATCGCGTTTCGCCAAGCGACAACTGTCTCAACAGCATCCCCCGGTCGCCACACTGACATATTGGGCGTACCCCTTAAGTTTGCTAGCTGCTCGACCGGTTGATGAGTAGGCCCATCTTCACCTTGGCCAATTGAGTCATGGGTGTAGACGTGTATGTTCCGAATACCCATCAGTGCAGACATTCTGACTGCATTTCTGGCGTACTCCATAAAGATAAGAAAGGTTCCCGTGAATGGAATAATGCCGCCGTGCAATGCCAGCCCGTTGGCAATCGCCGTCATACCAAATTCTCGCACGCCATAATGCACATAGTTGCCACCATTTTTGGTCGCGTCGACGACGGTCATTTCCGGCCAATTGGTATTATTCGAACCGGACAGATCCGCCGAGCCGCCAACAATTTCCGGTAACACTTCCGCTATTTTCGCAATCGTGTTGGCACTGGCTTGCCGAGTCGCCAAGGTTGCAGCAGCCTCATTGGTTGTCACCAAAAGCTGATCCATCATTGTCTGCCAGTTTTTCGGGAGCTCGCCGCTCATGCAACGTTCATATTCATTGGCGAGCTCAGGGAAAGCTGATTTGTACTCCATGAACTGCTGATTCCAAGCCGCTTCGGCCTGAGCGCCCTGTTGCTTTGCGTCCCAACCTTCGTAAATATCACTGGGTATCTCAAAGGGTGCATGGACCCATCCAAGTTGATCTCTGGTTGCCGTGACTTCATCAGCACCCAGCGGAGAGCCATGACTGGAGGCCTTGCCGGCCTTATTGGGAGAGCCAAAACCGATTTCCGTTTTACAGCATATTAACGTTGGCTGTTCGGTATTGTCTTTTGCTACGGCAATCGCTGCTGCGATGGAGGCTGCATTATGACCGTCAACGGCCTCAATCACCTGCCAATCGTAGGCGCGAAACCTTGCTGCGGTGTCTTCTGAAAACCAGCCCTGCACATCGCCATCGATTGAGATGCCATTGTCATCATAAAAACAAATCAGTTTGCCGAGCTTGAGTGTTCCAGCCAGAGAAGCGACCTCATGCGAAACCCCTTCCATCAAACAGCCGTCACCGGCAAACGCATATGTAGAGTGATCAACGATATTAAGCGCATGCTTGTCGTGCGTTCGATTAAACCGCGCAGCTAGAAGCTTTTCAGCCAGCGCGAATCCAACCGCGTTAGCAAAGCCCTGACCCAGCGGTCCCGTTGTTGTTTCGACGCCAGGTGTATAGCCATACTCTGGGTGCCCCGGCGTTTTCGAGCCCATCTGGCGGAAATTACTCAACTCAGACATTGGCAGATCGTAGCCGGTCAGATGCAAAAGTGCATAAACTAACATTGAGCCGTGCCCGTTGGACAAGACAAATCGATCTCGATTAGACCAGTCGGGGTTCAAAGGGTTATGTCGTAATGTCTGTGTCCAGAGAACTTCAGCAATGTCTGCCATCCCCATCGGCGCGCCTGGGTGACCAGAATTAGCTTTTTGTACTGCATCCATCGCTAATGCGCGAATTGCGTTTGCCCGTTCTCGATTTGAACTCATTGATTACCTGCCATTGGCATGTTTCGAAAGGCGGCTATTTTCGCTTAGGCTCTTCTCTACATCAAACACTATTAACCAACATCAAAGACTTTTGCACAAGAATTGCCCTTTATCTCACTCAATCGGGTCAATGCTGATGATTTATACCGCCGTTTTGCTTTTTAGGGCTCAATCTCACGAGATCAGGCAGACGGTCTAAATGAGAAACACTATAGGTAAACGTGAGCCGTTATCAATTCCCGAACCTGTCGAAGATTAGGAATCCGTCGAACACCACTGTAGAATGCCTGCCTTTGAATAATCGAATCATACTTATGGCAAATCGTACTTTTACCTCTGAATCTGTCTCCGAAGGTCATCCGGACAAGATGGCTGACCAAATTTCCGATGCAGTATTGGATGCAATCCTTGCGAAAGACAAAGACGCCCGCGTAGCCTGCGAAACCCTGGTAAAAACCGGCATGGTTATTTTGGCGGGTGAAATCACGACGGATGCTCAGATCGATTTTGAAGAAATTTGTCGGCAAGTGGTCCTTGATATCGGCTACAACAGCTCCGATGTAGGTTTTGATGGTGCAACCTGTGCAATTCTTAACGCGCTGGGGAAACAATCACCTGACATCGCCATGGGTGTAGACGAAGCCGCCGACCACGAACAGGGAGCTGGCGATCAGGGGCTCATGTTTGGCTATGCGACCAACGAAACAGACGTACTTATGCCCGCACCCATCGACTTCTCACATCGACTCGTTAAGCGACAGGCCGACGTTAGAAAGTCTGGACTACTGAGCTTCTTGCGCCCAGATGCAAAAAGTCAGGTCAGCTTTTCATATGATGATAAAGGCAATCCTTGCGGCATTGATGCCGTCGTATTATCAACACAACACGATCCATCGGTTTCTCTCGCCGACCTGCGAGAAGCAGTAATGGAAGAGATTATTAAACCGGTGCTACCAGACAACTGGTTACACGCTGATACCAAATACCACATCAACCCAACAGGCAACTTCGTGATAGGCGGACCTGTTGGCGATTGCGGTTTAACCGGTCGAAAAATTATTGTCGATACCTATGGTGGTATGGCAAGACACGGTGGTGGTGCGTTTTCAGGTAAAGATCCATCAAAAGTCGATAGAAGCGCCGCTTACGCCGGACGCTATGTCGCAAAGAACATTGTTGCTGCCGGTCTCGCAGATCGTTGTGAAATCCAAATTTCTTACGCAATCGGGGTCGCCGAACCCACATCAATTAGTATTGATACCTTTGGTACCGGCAAACTTAGCGACGATGAAATTGAGCAGTTAGTTCGCGAGAACTTTGATTTGCGCCCCAAAGGTCTGATTGCAATGCTAGATCTCAAACGACCTATTTTTCAGGCCACTGCCGCCTACGGCCACTTCGGCCGAGAAGAGCCCAATTTCACTTGGGAGAATACTGACAAAGCCGCTGATCTCGCCAAAGCCTTGTAATTCGATCTCGGAGATTGACATTGAACGCTATGGAATCTAATCCACAAGGAAAATTCCCACGACAGTTCAGTTTTGAGTTTTCAGCGCCCAAGTCACATGAGGCAATTGCCAAATTGGGTCGGGTACATGACAAGCTCGAAGCCCTGAACCCTGCATTTTATTCTGTCACCTATGGTGCTGGCGGATCAACCAAGGACGGCACCAAACAGGCCGTCCTGGATATCAATGCCAAGGGCTCATTGGTCGCACCACATCTGTCTTTCGGTGGCGATGAGCCTGCGAAAATCGAATCGCTACTGCAGGAATACAAAGATGCCGGCGTGCAGCGTCTCGTCGCACTGCGAGGTGATATACCTTCAGGCATTGGCGCGTCGGTAACGCTGAGTTACGCAAGTGACTTGGTGAAGTTTGTACGGGAAAAAACGGGCGAACATTTTCACATAGAAGTTGCGGCTTACCCCGAGGTCCATCCTGATTCTAAGTCAGTCGAAACGGATCTAGCTTTCTTCAAAGCGAAGGTTGAAGCGGGCGCCGACAGCGCAATTACTCAGTATTTTTACAACGCTGAAGCTTACTTTAGATTTATTGATTCGGTCAGCAAAATAGGCGTCGACATTCCCATTGTGCCGGGGATAATGCCCCTAACCAACTTCCAAAATTTGGTGCGGTTTTCTGATAACTGCGGTGCGGATATACCGCGTTGGATTAGGAAGAACCTCGAACACTATCAGGATGACACGGCTTCGCTAAAGGCATTCGGAGAAGAAGTTGTCACTCGACTATGCGATCAACTTCTCACTGGCGGTGCGCCCGGTCTGCATTTCTATACGCTGAATCAATCGATTCCGACGCTTAACCTTTGGCGCAACCTCGGGTTGCCCGAGCAATAGAGAATAGTCTATGCGTGTTTCGCGACTCTTTGTTGAACAACTCATCAGCATTGGCGAGCCGATCGCGCTTAGTGGACCTAAAGCACATTACATCGGCAACGTATTACGCTCAAACACCGGTGATGAGGTTGTGCTATTCAATGGAGAAGGTGGTGAGTTCACGGCAACGATTACCTCTATAAAAAAATCGCAAGTAAACATCACACCGACCACTTACATAGCGACCGATCGTAGCTCCAAATTAAACATTACGCTTGGCCTGGGGATTACAAAGCGTGATGCGATGGACAATGCGATTCAGAAAGCAACAGAGCTTGGTGTCACCTCTATCCAGCCTATCATCTGCGATTTTACAACCGTTTCTCACAAGTCATTGAGACTGAAGACTCAACACTGGCAGAATATCTGTCATAGCGCTTGCGAACAGTCTGGTCTAAATATGCCGCCAACGGTTCATAAAATTTGCTCCTTCGAGCAATGGATTGGCGCGCAGAAGTCGCTTCATATAATTGCAAACCCCGTGAGTACCTCGACATTTAACTCGATTACGACGACGCCGGAGTCACTCGCCATTACAATTGGTCCCGAAGGTGGTTTTTCAGCTCAGGAGCTCACCTTGATCGCGAATTCAAATGTCACTGAGATAAGTATGGGTCACCGAATACTTAGAGCGGACACAGCGTCAATCGTAATTGTGTCCCTCTGCCAACAAAAATGGGGTGATCTTTAGAACAAACGGCTCAATGTTATCAGCCTAGCTAAATGCAACTCGCTGTATCTCCGCTTCGATATAATCAAAATCAGGCACAGAAATAACCTCATCAAGATACCTTGCTCGAAGTAATTCTGTTCTTTCTGGTGGCTCACCGGTTTCAAACAATTGATCTTCTGATAAGGGCATAAGCGTCGGCAATGACTGCGCGACAATCGCGATATAGTCAAAATCTCCACTTCCACCAATTGCACGTAAAACGACTAAACTGGCAGAGGACACACTCACAAGAGAGAAGCTGGCTTTCTCAATCGTCAACATTTCGAAGGACGCGACGGGCACCTGCACACCTCGCCAATCCAGAAAACCTAGGAACCAGTCGGGCGTATCCTGAACCCTCTGCAATGGTTCATAGGGAATAATTTCCGCAACAGTGGCATTCGGGATGAGAATTTTACTTTTCTGTAAACGCACCAAAAACGTGGGTAGCTCCAAAATCACATCAGCTTCCGACATCCATTACTCCTTTTCGGACTCTGCGATAACCTCGTCGATGGTGCTGATAAGGTTGGCTTCCTGGAAAGGTTTCCCCAGAAATCTATTAACACCAAGCTCAAGCGCTTGTTGCTTATGCTTCTCGCCGGTGCGAGAGGTGATCATAATAATGGGTAAATTCGCTAAGCGCGGGTCGCGCCGGACTGTACGCAATACTTCAAACCCATCCATTTTGGGCATCTCTATATCGAGCAGGACAACATCAGGATAAATATTCTGTAATTGATTAACGGCATCTACACCATCTTTAGCTGTCGTCACTTCCCAACCCTGTCGTTCCATCAAGCGTGTTGTCACTTTTCGGACCGTAACGGAGTCATCAACGATCATGATCTTTCTTGTTCGCGGCCGTGCAATTTCATTTAGCTCGTCAACTTTCTGCACGCTTTCTTCACGAAGGTCTGCTTTGTGTACCAAGGCCATCAGATCCAGTATTACTACAATATTGCCATCGCCCATAATGGTCGCGCCGGCAATACCTCCCACTTGACTAAATTGAGGCCCAAGACTCTTTACGACAACTTCACGGCTACCAATCACTCGGTCGACTTGCAGTGCAACAGCACTCTCTGCATTGCTCGCCAAAATGACGGGTAAAGGTGATACTTGGCCGGTTAAGTCAGGGTCATCCGACTTTTCAAGCATCTTGCCCAAATAAGCCAAGCGATAAGGTTGGCCTGCATACTCATAAAGTGGCGCTTCCGGCTGATAGTAGGCCTCGAGCTCATAAGGACTAACCCGAACCATCCCTTCAATTGAATTGAGTGGGATTGCATAGGTCTCTTCTCGCACAACAACCAACAGCGCGCGGTTGATTGAAACCGTAAACGGTATGCGAATCGCAAACTCAGTGCCAAGCCCCAGGGTTGAATCAATGGACACTGAACCACCCAACTGTTTGATTTCGCTGGCAACCACATCCATACCAACGCCACGTCCTGATATCTGGGTTACCTTTTCTGCTGTACTGAAGCCGGCATGCATAATAAATTGCATGATCTCATGGTCTGAAATCTCGTCATCAGCACTGATAACACCGCGTTCGATCGCTTTTCTCTTAACAGCATCGACATTGATTCCGCCGCCGTCATCACTCACATTCAAAACAAGATATCCGCTTTCACGGGAAAGTCTTAGACTAATTTTCCCCGTCTCCGGCTTATTAGCCGCTAAGCGTTTGTCACTGGACTCGATGCCGTGGTCTACAGCATTTCTTAGCATATGCTCCAGTGGCGCGACAATTTTCTCCAGCACGTTCCGATCTAATTCGCCTTCCACGTTGAACGCATCGAACTTAACTGATTTTCCTACCTCGGCACTGATCTGCCTAACAATTCTTCTCAAACGCGGGATCAATCGGGCAATCGGCACCATGCGCGTGCGTGTTAAGCCCTCTTGAATCTCAGTGCCAATTCTTGCCTGTTGATGCAGTAAAGATTCCACATCCCGGCTCTTGTTTCTCAGAGTGTCTTTTAAGTCGAGCATATCCGAGGAACCTTCATTAAGCGTTCGGGATATTTCCTGCAACATCGTGTAACGATCCATTTCCAAATCGTCAAAATTCGACTTACCCGTGTGCTCTGTATTATGGAACACTGTTTCTCTCGACTCAGCTTCAATCTCTAGTCGGCGAACGTCCGCACGGATTCGATTAATCGTGTCTTCCATTTCCTGCAGCGATTCACCAAAGTCACGAATCTGTTGTTCCACTCGGCCACGGGTAATATTGGATTCGCCGGATAGATCAATAAGCTCTTCGAGCAACTCAGAGGATACACGCACCATCTCCTGATTTTGATTCGTTGCCGTTTTTTCTGAATCAACCTCCGCAGCCAGAGCAGAATCTGAACTGACTTGTGAAGCGAGTCCTTCGCTTGACTGTTCTTGCGAGTCTTCCTCTGAAGTCTGAGTTGCAGGCAACGCAGCGGACGCAATCATCGTTGGAGTAGAATCTAAATCGCGTGTCATCGCCGCAAGCTCTTCAGGTTGCGCGTCCCCTTGAACTAGTTTTCGATATACACCAACACGCCGAGCAATCTCGTCTTGACGCTGATTCACCGTTGCAAAGAAAGCCTCATCCAATGGCACTGGGTTCTGCTGAACGTTAATGAGGAATGTTTCGAAATTATGCGTGTATTCGCCCAGGCTATTTAGTCCGGCCAGACGCGCACCTCCTTTCATGGTATGCAAGTGGCGCAACAAATTGTCGTAGTATTCTGATGTGTGTGGATTACTTGCCCAGTCTAGAACACACTGGTCAATTGCTTCATTTAGCTCTTCGGCTTCCTCAATGAATATTGAGAGGATCTCTTCGTCAATTTGATCTTTCGGTAGCTCACTAACAGATGGCTCGATAACCGCTGACTCAGTAACAGATTTCTCGGTAACCGATAATTCAGTAACCGATAGTTCAGTAACCGATAGTTCAGCCGCAGGTAATTGCTCATCCGAGCTCGCCACCTGAGTTGAATCGATCATCAACTCCGGCGCGTCGCGCAATCTGAGCGAGGCTAAATCGCCATCACTTACATTGCCATCCGCTATTCGATTATAAATACCGATTCTTCGATTGATCTCGTCCTGCTGAGCATTTACAAGACCAAAGAACTCACCATTCAACTCGATCGGATTTTGTTGAATGTCTATTAAGAATGTTTCGAAGTTGTGCGTATATTCACCAAGAGAATTCAAACCCGCTAAACGTGCGCCGCCTTTCATCGTGTGCAAATGACGCAGCAGATTATCTAAGTACGCGCGAGAGTCTGTGTTGTTGCTCCATTCGAGAATACTCTCATCTATTGCTTCATTAAGCTCTTCAGCTTCTTCCAAGAAAATGCCCAGTACTTCATCGTCTATTTGATCTTTAGGCAGTAATGCTTGGTGATTTGTTTCGTCTATCGTTTCATCAATCGTTTCATCAATCGCAGCAAAATCTAACGTATCGAGTTGGCGAATAATTTCCGTCGGTGAGTCGAGCTCTTGGCTTGCCGCAATATTGTCAAACATGACCAGAAGACTTTCATGAGCATTAATCAGCAAATTCTCGACATCCGCATTCGGTCTCGCGGTAATTTCCGAATAACATCGCAACATACTTGTAGTCAGTGTGATCAACGGTTCCCGTTCAGTCGAACGCGCCTGGTCTTCAACATTGCGCAGCTCTTCAACAAGCTGTTCTATTTTTTTGACGTCCCACTCAGAAATAATATCGGAGAATCTGCCGAGTAGGATAATACCGTCGAACTCAAACGGAGGCAGAGAGTCTTCGACATCCACTTTGGCGCTGAGCGCCTCGCACTGACTTTGAAATGCCTCGCCTCCCTCAATCTCAAATCTGTATCCAGAGAGGTTTGTAATAACAAGATCAATCAACTCTGACGATCGCGCGACTAAGGCAACGTATTCTTCATCAGCCTGTTTACCACTATTGAAATACTTATTACTCAACGACTCCAGTGGTCCTGCAATATTAGCAATTGCAGCGACGTCGGCCATTGCGCCACTACCCTTCAAGGTATGGAAAGCTGCAATAAGACCGCTAGAAATGACTTGAGAGTTATCGAGAAACGCTCTAACCGTAGCCATATTTTCAATTGCTTCGGCGAGGAAAATTTCGTCTAGCTCCGAATCATGATCTATGACCTCATCGGTTTGTCCTGCAACTTCGGGCTCAATGGGATCGGATGGCGCTTGCACAGCATCGGATTGTTCAATGGAGGTAAATTCAGATGCGTCATCCAACTCGACATCAGCAAGCGTTATTTCTTCTAGGCGCTCTGATTCTAGGAGCTCTGATTCTAGGAGCTCTGATGCTCGAAGTTCTGATGCTTGAACGTCTGGTTGTTGAAGATCCCCATCTTCAAATGCCTGCTCTAGAAGTTCTTGTTCTAAGCGCTCTGGTTCTATCGACTCCAGATCTAGCGAGTCTAGTTGCAGAGCGTCTCGTTCGATAATAGCCGACGCACCCATCTCTTCTGAGCCGAGACTGGATTCAACTCTGTCGCTTATCTCAATTGCAGCGTCATCTGGCGTTTCTTCGACAGGTAGTTGCATCTCGAGCTCGTCAAGCTTGAAATCTGTTGTGACATCATCGTCAACCAATGCGTGGTGATCCGTTGTCGACGCTAAATCAGAAGGCGCCTCTTCCTCTGAGAGTTCCGGCTCGACTGACGCCTCTAAATTCATTTCTGTCGGGATAGTCGCTATACCGATGGCATCTGCCTGTTCGATAAGATGACTGACAAGGAACGTTTCTTGGTGTTGATTTTTAAATGCGTCTATACCCTCAGGTATCCGTGTAACGACTTCGACAACAAGACGTTGAATTTCAACTGTCGCCGTAACCGAGCTTTCAATAATGCGATTCAATAGGCTTTCGATTGACCAAGCCAGCTCACCCACCACAGTCGCACCGACCATGCGACCACTACCTTTGAGCGTGTGAAATGCCCTGCGTATCTCGGTCAAAGCATCTTCATCTGTCAAATCAGCTTGCCATGTTGGCAGATATTCCGAAATTGTTTCTAACACCTCGTCTACTTCTTCGACAAAGATTTCAACAATCTCATCATCGATCAAATTATCAACGACTTCTTCAGTAGACGCTAGAATCGTCTTGGCAGGGCTTTCGACAATCGATTCTGAAGACGACACGACCTCTATAGATTTTGCAACGCTGCCGTCCGTTTCTGGGACATCTTCAACTAATCCAACAGGCGCAGTGTCGATGTTCACGGTGGCACTTTCGCTATGCTCGCCGCTATCAATATTGAGTTCTGACACACCTTCTGGCTCTTGCTCTCGCGCGGACGCTTGCTGAAGTTTTAGGTTCGCCAAGTCAGCGACGTTATAACCCAATTTCGCAATCGCTTCCTCTGCCACGCTTATCATTTGGAGGTAAGGGTCTTTGGCACTCTCAAGGAATCGCTCTAAATAGTAGTCAATGCTGGTAATCGCATCCGCCAAATCATCCATCTCTGACAGAGCTGGCTGTTGCCGATCTCGGATCAGATTTTGTTCAACATATAGTGAGCAGGCCTCGAGCACGGCCCCTGCACGCTGTTGATTAACAATTAGCAGTCCGCCCGCAAGACTTTTTAACAGGCTTGGCAGACCCTCAAGTTTATCCAAAGAAAAATTATGATTAACAAACTCAATGACGTTATCTTTACATTCCGCTAAACCACTGCGCGTTTCTCTCACAACGGCTGCTTGGGCTTCGTCTAAGTCACCAAAGCTATCAGACTCACCTTCATCGTTAGTATCACCAACGACTCGATTCAAATTAGACTGAATCTCCAACAATGATCCCGCCATCTCAAGCAACTGCTCTTCTGTCGGCTCGGCGCTTTCGTCTTTCAGCAATCTGATCACAGCTAGCTGATGATCAACTCGACTAAGATGCTCCACCAGTCCGACGACTGATAGTGTTCTGGCCACTTGCTCCAGGTCCGGCAGAAGATCGAACAAATCTTGTTGGTTTCTCGCACTCGAGCTCACATAAATATCGAGCTTATCGGTGATGGCGGCAAACTCTTCGATCAAAATTCGTGAGACAGCAGCTAACGTTTCATCATCAGGACCAAAATCGGCTACAGACGATACACTTGACTCTTGCTTCACGTTAAACAGCTTCAGTACCGTAGTTATACGCGCCGTTTTTTTCGATGCACGACTTAGCGCATGCAACAGGTCATTAGCAAAGTCATCACTCACAGGCGAGGCAATTGCAGCTTCGTCACCCTCAGCAAGTATTTTGAAAGGACCGTCGATTTGTTTGAGTAAGCGGGCAGATTTTTTATCTAACTTAACGCCACCGGTGGCTATGCCTTCAACTAGGGCTAATCCAAGTTGGGCCAGATATCCCGCCGGTGAACCGCGACTAATTTTGTCCAGTTTTGCAAAAACCTTACCCATTAAAGTAAGGTTCTCTCTCGGGTTCGCTTTCTTAAGCAAAGCCATTAATGACTGCTGGTATCTCAACCGCAGTTTTCTGGCGGTTTCCGGTCCGTTTTGATTTTTATAAAATCCGATTGTTTCTGCCGGTGTAGGCGCGGAAAGTAGGTCGAGATTAAACGCTACTGCAGCTGAACTCGAATTGCTACCAGAGGCGCTACGGTTGAGCCTCTCTGCTCCGCGAGAAACCCGAAGGTTATCAACTACCGTTGCTACAAAATCCGGAATATCCTGTTGATCTCTCTGGATACGATCAAGATACCCCGGCATCTGCAGAATAGACTGCATTAAAACTTCCTGTGCTGCACCTTGGTCAGGCACCGTTTCGTTCATCAATGCCTGAGCAACCGCCTCCATCTCAAGTGCCATGTCGGTGGGGCCTTCGATTTGAACCATCTTCAACGTGCCATGCACCTGATGCAAAGACGTCAAGCAGGTTCGGATGCTGCTAGAGTCCTGACTCAATTCGGCATAGGACTCGAGCGCGTGCTGAGCTTGCTCCAACGTTTCAGAGATATCAGCTTTGACCCAGTCTAGCGCCACAAAATCTTGATTTGCGCTCATCTAATTAGTCCATTTCATCTATATTACCCAGAGGTTACTCTGGCAATTTAAACCCGGTTACCGACGACCTTAATTCGTTTGTGATATCTGCCAGGTTACCAACCGCGACAACTGTTGACCTCGTGCCTTCGTTAGTCTGGGCCGTAATATCCTCAATACTTTTCATTGTGTTTGATATCTTTCCTGCTGAAGCCGCCTGTTGCCTAGCAGCATCAGAAATATTCTCAATAATTTCAGCGAGTGATTTCGACACCGAATCAATTTCGCCCAGGGCGACACCGGCGTCTTGCGCTAATTTTGTTCCCTGCACAACTTCGGAGGTTGTTTGCTCCATAGAAGTGACAGCTTCATGAGTGTCGCTTTGAATCGTTTTGACGAGTGCGGATATCTGTTTCGCTGCAGCACCGGAACGTTCTGCTAATCGCTGTACTTCGTCCGCAACGACCGCAAACCCCTTACCTGCATCGCCAGCCATCGAAGCTTGAATCGCAGCATTCAGAGACAGAATATTTGTTTGATCTGCAATGTCATTAATCAACGATACGATATCGCCAATTTCCTGAGAGCTCTCACCCAGACGCTTAATTCGTTTAGCAGTTTCCTGTATTTGTCCGCGAATATTCTCCATGCCACCAATGGTATTTTGTACAACAGACGCACCCTTGTTAGCGATATTAACTGATCTCTCTGCGACAGAACTCGACTCAGCTGCATTGTAAGAAACCATGTCAATGGATACAGCCATCTCATTTACCGCTTCGGACACGTCCGTAATCTCCTTTGCCTGCCTCTGAGACGCCTCAGAGAGAACGCCCAAAGATGACTGCGTTTGCTCCGTTGCAGTGGAGACCATCCCCGAGGCCTTGTTTATCTGAGATACTAACGACCTGAGTTGGTCGATAGAAAAATTGATCGAGTCTGCAATCGCACCCGTGAAACTTTCGGTCACTGTTGCTTGCACCCTGAGATCACCATCTGCCAGGTCAGCAAGCTCATCCAATAGTTGTAAGATGGCGGCCTGGTTCTGTTCGTTTTGACGCGCAGTTTCGCTGACATTACGCGATGCCTCACTAGCAATAATAAGGCTTAGCATGATTAATATGACAATGCCTAACGCACCAAAGCCAACGCCGATTAAAGGCGAGGCTAAACCTGCACCAGCCGCAGATTGATAAATTGACGTTAGTCTATTTGCTTGCGACACGAGGTCATCAGAGGCCAAAGATATAACCTGCGATGCTTGTTTAACTCGATCAACGTCCTGCGATCGCGTGGTTATTTCATTCATGCGGGTTGAAACTGTTCGGAAAAGCTCAGCGACCTTGTTAAGGCTCACAACAACGGCGCCATTCTTGATTGGCGTTAATTGTAAATCGCGGTTGCCCTCAGAAAACCCCTGCAACACGCGGCTAAAGTTTCCTGCATCTCTGGAAAAGTTATCCTCCAGGCTCTGTGTCGAACCCATTTCAATCACCCTGTCGACAGTCCGTGACATTCTTTCAATGAGCAAAGACTGACCCTGCGCGCGAGCGATTTGAATTGCCGGTGCCTGCAAACCTACCATAGCCGCAACAATTTTTTCATTCTCCAACTGAATCGCTGACATCGTAATAGCCAAATCGCCGCTTATATCCCTTAGCTGAACCAGCGCATCACGGTTCGATAAAACAATATCAATTTGAGTACTTGTTTCACCCCACAATTTATCTAGTTTAGCCAATTCGCCCTTCGCCACGGTTGGTGAAGCCGGTAATGCATCTACGGGACGACCGTCTTTGAGTTGGCCTAGTTTGCTTTTGAACTGATCTTTTCCTTCTGCCAAGCTCAGAAATAC
>Ga0307985_10000446_pt1 | contig 24905 bp, 29 predicted proteins | sample EllFjometageno80_FD_203155 | JGI IMG/M metagenome (GOLD analysis project Ga0307985, IMG submission 203155) | Marine microbial communities from Ellis Fjord, Antarctic Ocean - #80 | ecosystem: Environmental > Aquatic > Marine > Unclassified | place: Southern Ocean | collected 2014-10-09 | reverse complement strand
TCTCGCTGTCAATTATCTCTGCCTTCGCACGCATATAGATGCGTCCGCGGCCGGTTTTATAGGCCTGAACGATGCCGGCCTTGCCGTTAATGATTGCCGCTGTCGGAAAATCTGGGCCTGATATGTGTTCCATCAACCCATCAATATCGATTTCAGGATTCTCCATTAACGCCATAGCACCGGCGATAATTTCATTTAGGTTATGTGGAGGAATATTTGTCGCCATGCCTACCGCAATTCCGGAAGAACCATTCACCAATAGATTGGGGATCCGCGTAGGCATAACATCTGGGATATGCTCTGTGCCGTCATAGTTAGGCGAGAAGTCGACCGTTTCTTTGTCCAGATCTGCAAGCAAATCATGGGCAATCTTCTCCATGCGGATTTCTGTATAACGCATTGCTGCTGCAGAATCGCCGTCTATCGACCCGAAGTTGCCCTGTCCATCTACCAAGGGATAGCGTAGCGAGAAATCCTGCGCCATACGCACGATAGTGTCGTAGACAGCGGTATCGCCGTGAGGGTGATACTTACCAATAACATCGCCCACAATACGAGCCGACTTCTTGTAAGGCTTATTGTAGTCGTTTGAAAGTACGTTCATCGCGAATAGCACTCGGCGATGAACCGGCTTCAAGCCATCCCTAACATCAGGCAAAGCGCGGCCTACAATTACGCTCATTGCATAGGCGAGGTAAGATTCCCTCATTTCACTTTCTAACGCGACAGGCAAGACCTGTTTAGCAAACTCGCTCATAGATTGACTACATCCTAAATAATGGGATAACTAACGATAAATAGAGGCATGATTTCTTGCACGAAAGCACGGCTATTTTTTTGTTTTTCCTTAACCTTTTAACGGCCGATAACATGCTTTTCTGATAGCTAATTTACAGTTTAAATCTGAAGCGAAATCCATCCTCACAAAAGCCCCAAATTGTACCACTATTCGGAGCTTTTGTGACAGCCGAAATAGCTATTAATTACCGTGAAAACCCCTGTTTTTTCAATAATTTCCAGCAGGAGCGGCAAGGAATTATGCAACGCGCTATTTCGAATTTTTCTAGGTATAATCGCAGCCCTGATTTTTTGCTTAAATCACGATTTTTTTGCGGGGCAAACAGAGGCAATTTTGAGCGAAACAACGAGTATTCAAGCCGATCTATTGGTTTCGGCAAAATGGGTCATCCCTGTACAGCCTCAAGGCGTGGTTTTGGAAGACCATTGCGTCGCTATAAAGGGGAATAAAATCGTCGCTATTTGCAGCCAGGCCGCTGCCGAGACAGCCATCAATACGACCGAATTCTTGCACCTACCCAACCATGCGTTAATACCGGGTCTGATAAACGCTCACGGCCATTCCCCCATGTCCTTGATGCGAGGCATTGCCGACGACGTGCCGCTTACGCAGTGGTTAGAAGAGTCAATATGGCCCCTCGAGGCCAAGTTCGTTTCAGAGAGCTTCGTGCTTGCAGGAGCCAACCTAGCTATCGCAGAGATGATACGTTCTGGCACTACCTGCTTCGCCGATATGTACTTCTATCCAGATCAGGTAGCGAAAGCAGCCCTGAATGCCAATATTCGAGTGCAGCTGGCGAGCCCAGTCCTAGATTTTCCAACGGTGTGGGCTTCCGATGCTGACGAATACATCTCAAAAGCAACAAAACTGCACGATGATTATCGGCACAGCGAGCTGATTCATACCGCATTTGGACCACATGCGCCCTACACGGTGTCAGACGCTCCGCTTAAGAAGCTATCGACACTCGCTGAGGAGATGGACCTACCAATCCATATGCACGTGCACGAGACAGCCAAAGAAGTCTCGGATGCACTAATATCCGATGGGCGAACACCGGTCGAGCGGCTTAAACAGCTAGGCCTACTTAGCCCCCGCCTTGTCTGCGTGCATGCCACCGAACTGTCCGACTCCGATATAGCCTCTCTGGCTGAGGCCGGATCTCATATTGTTCACTGCCCTGAATCTAACTTAAAACTAGCCAGTGGTTTCTGCGAAGTCGCCAAGCTAAGCAAGGCTGGCATTAACGTCGCTCTAGGAACCGATGGTTGTGCGAGCAACAACGACCTCGATATGATCTCTGAGATGCGTACCGCCGCGCTGCTCGCTAAAGGTGTTGCCGAAGATGCTAGCGCATTACCTGCCTACCAGGCTCTTGAAATGGCAACGATAAACGGCGCTAGAGCACTAGGCCTAGATGCAATAATCGGCAGCCTAGAAGTCGGCAAGTATGCTGATATGATCGCGATCGATCTCGATTCATTGAATAGCACACCTATTTACAATCCGATTTCACAGATAGTGTACGCAACACAGGCATCCCAAGTTTCACATGTCTGGTGCTCCGGGCAGCAGCTATTGAAGGATGGCGAATTCACCGGCCTAGATATTCAGACAATAAAATCCGATAGCGCAGAGTGGCAGGCAAAGCTTTCAGCCACCAGCGACTAGTTAATCAGGCAACACAAATATGGATAATGTAGACGAACTAGAAATTCGTAAATTCGAAGCCCTCGCAGCCCGCTGGTGGGACCCTGACAGCGAATTTAAACCGTTGCATGAGATTAACCCCCTGCGGATGAGCTATATCAGCCGTAAGGTAAATCCAGCCGGCAAGAAAGTACTCGATATCGGCTGTGGCGGCGGCATACTGGCCGAAGCCATGGCACATCATGGCGCCAGCGTAACTGCAATTGACATGGCTGACGCCTCGCTCAGTGTCGCGAGGCTTCACCAGCTAGAGAGCAAACTCGAGATCGACTACCAGAAGTCCTCGGCCGAACAGTACGCGCAAGATCACAACGGGCAGTTCGACATCGTTACCTGCCTGGAGATGCTTGAACACGTTCCTAAGCCCGCCAAGGTGATTCAAGCCTGTCACGACCTGGTGAAGCCCGGAGGTACCGTGTTCTTCTCGACGATCAACCGAAACCCCAAGTCGTATCTATTCGCCATCGTCGGCGCCGAATATGTTTTGAACTTACTGCCTCGCGGCACCCATGACTACGCTAGGTTTATCAAACCTTCCGAACTCGCTGCGTGGAGCCGAGACAGCAAACTAGACCTGCAAGATCAGATCGGCATGGCCTACAACCCACTCACCCGAAAATACAGCTTAGAGGCGAACGTCGATGTGAACTATATCGCCTGTTATACCTGCCCAGAGACACAAACATGACCCAGTCGCCACATGTAAAACTAGAAACGTCCATCGAATGTGTTCTATTCGATCTCGATGGCACGCTTATCGATACAGCAGCAGATTTCACCCTCGTCGTAAACAAGCTCTTGGCGGAACATGATAGGGGGTCGCTATCGCACGAGATCATCCATCTAAACATCTCCAATGGCGCACGCGCACTCGTCAAAAACGCATTTGAAATCGATGAGACACATGAGGATTTTGCTGATCTGTTGCAACGCCTATTAGATCTCTACTTTGAGCAGCTAGACTCCACTGTCGCCACTCTCTATCCTGGATTAGATGACCTACTAACACAGCTGGAGGCTCAGGATATTCCTTGGGGGGTCGTAACCAATAAGCCCGAGAAATATAGCGCTCGCCTACTGGAAAAATTAAACCTTAGCACGCGTTGCAGCGTACTAGTCTGCCCAGATCATGTGAGTGAAACTAAGCCACACCCTGAGCCGATATTTCTCGCACTCGACAAACTGGGTCGCAATAGTGAGCGATGCGTATATATCGGCGATCACATTCGAGATATTCAAGCCGCTAAGAACGCCGATGTAATCGCGATCGCGGCCGCCTACGGCTACTTGGCCCAGGACGCCAAAGTCGAAGAATGGTACGCGGATTTCATCCTGCAATCCTCCGAACAAACGACCTCTCTCTTGAATCTACTGAAATTTGCCTGAACATGACATTTACCTACGACGCAGAAAAGAACTTCCTCGACAATAAGACCATACTCATTACCGGAGCCAGCGATGGCATCGGCAAAGCATGCGCGAAGACCTATGCAGCCTATGGCGCTACAGTCATCCTGCTAGGAAGAGATCAGCAGAAACTCGAAACTGTCTTTGATGAAATTGAAGAAATGCATCCGGGGAAAGTGATTATCCATCCGCTGGATTTCAAGGCGGCGTCTATGGCGGATTTTAAGATTCTGGCAGAGTCATTGAATGAACAATTCGAATGCCTCGATGGCCTAATACATAACGCTGCTCTGCTAGGCGCGCGCAACCCTATCGAGTTCTATCCGGAGCAGGATTGGAACGATCTAATGCAGGTGAACGTTAACGCCGTGTTTCAGCTAACTCAAGCTCTACTGCCTGCCCTGACTAGATCGGAAAGCGCGCGACTACTCTTCATCTCTTCCAGTGTGGGCCGCGTCGGCCGAGCATTTTGGGGAGCTTACGCTGTATCGAAATTTGCCCTAGAAGGCTTGATGCAGACACTGGCAGAGGAATTGGAGAACACAACCTCGATACGTGTGAATAGCCTAAATCCCGGCGGGACGCGTACCAATATGCGACGCGATGCCTATCCCGCAGAAAATCCAGATACGCTGCCGACGGCAGAATCACTTATGCCGGTCTATCTCTACTTGATGGCTGCGGAAGCGCAGAGCATTCACGGCCAAGCGCTGAATGTGAGGGGTTTTGAGGCGGCCTAGTCTGGCTTATTGCGAGCAGGTCGCTCAGTCTCTTTATTAACCAATTTTAGCAGTTTCTCGATCTCGGTCTTGCCTAGCTCGTTGAATCTGCCCTTCACTACCGAGCTTGGGATAAATAGCGGCCCGAAGCGAACACGCTTCAAACGACTGACCTTCACGCCTTGCGATTCCCACAACTTACGCACTTCGCGATTGCGGCCTTCCAGCAACACAACGTGATACCACTGGTTAACACCCTCACCCCCGTAATGCTGGATGTCGGTGAAGCGACAGAGATGGTCTTCGATAATCACGCCCTTATGCATCTCCTGCACCATCTCCGGGGTGACATCTCCCAAGATTCGAACTGCATACTCACGCTCGATCTCGGAACTTGGGTGCATCAACTTATTCGCGAGCTCTCCATCGGTCGTAAACAACATTAGACCACTAGTGTTTAAGTCAAGACGGCCAACGGATACCCAGCGACCATGCTTCAAGGGAGGGAGTTTGTCGAACACTGTTCGCCTGCCCTCTGGATCACTTCGGGTAGACACTTCGTCCTCAGGCTTGTTATAAAGAATTACGCGGCGATCTTCTCGGATTTTCTTCTGCGGCGCCAATTTTTTCCCATCGACAATGATCTTATCATCGTCCGTCACGCGGTCGCCGACAACGGCAACTTTACCATTGACCTTGATGCGCCCTTTTGCGATCCAAGTCTCGATTTCTCGGCGTGAACCGAAGCCTGCGCGAGCCAATACTTTTTGAAGCTTCTCAGTCATGATTTATTCGATTTATGTTAATGGATTTCTTGCGACTAGCTTTAGCTTGCCGGCGATTCGGTCAGTGCTGAACCTGAGTGTCGGGGTCATCATCATTCGCACTAAATTCGATTTCTATTGACTCTTCTTCCGAGACGTCACCTTCAACCGGTTCAGTTTCAGCTTCGGATTCAGCTTCAGATTCAGATTCGGTGACTTTAATGTCTATCGCCTCTAACGAGTCTAGCGTCTCATCTAATTCCTTGATGCCAAATTCTTCTTCGAATTCCACATCCTCGGCATCTGGCTCTTCGTCTTCTTCATCGGCCACGGTAGGGTATTGTAACTCCGGTGGCAATTGCAGAATCTCATCGAGCGGTTTCTTAGAGAGCGCGACGGCTTCTTCTTCAGCGATTAAATCAGCCTTATCCGACTCAGTTAACTCGATGCTGTTCTCGTCTATGGCATCCTCTGGAAGCTCGAGAATACGCTGCGCCGCCAAATCATCTTCGAGGTCAAATTCAGGGTCGGCCACGGCTAGATCCTTGATCTCAGAAAGCGGCGGCAAGTCCTGCAGGCTCTTCAGATTAAAATAGTCTAGAAACTGTTTCGTGGTAGCAAACATCGCCGGGCGGCCTGGTACATCTCGATGACCGACTACACGAATCCACTCTCTGTCCAATAGTGTACGGACAATATTTGAGCTTACTCCCACGCCACGTATCTCTTCGATATCGCCGCGCGTTATTGGCTGTCTGTAGGCGACTAGGGCTAGGGTCTCCAGTAGCGCTCTAGTGTAGCGTGGCGGACGCTCTTCCCAGAGTTTCGCAACCCATTCACTGAGCTCCTGCTTCACCTGAAATCTAAATCCAGAAGCCACTTCCTTTAGCTCGAAGCCGCGGTCAGCACAATCCTCGGCAATACTATCCATTACCAAGTTCAACTCTTTGCGGTCCGGCTGCTCATCCTTACTGAACACCTGAATAATATTATCCAGGGTGAGTGGTCGGCCAGCAGCGAGCAGTAAGCCCTCTACGATCATTTTTACTTTGTTATCAACGTCACTCATGCTGCGTACTTACACCACTATTAGCTTCTAGATTTCAAATGAATCGGCCCGAAGGATTCCGACTGTACTATTTCGATCATGGAGTCTTTGATCAGCTCCATTATCGCCAAAAATGTCACAACCACCCCTAACCTGCCTTCCTCGCGTATTAATAGCGATACCAACGGCACAAACTTCTGATTCGATATGCGGACTAATATCTCCGACATTTTCTCGCGGGTTGAAAGTGTCTCCATTTGCACATGATGGTGACCAAAATTGTTCTCGCGCTTGAGAACACTCGAGAGCGCGATTAATACTTCCTTTAGGTCCACTGTTGGATCGGCTGTTATACGCTCGATCTCGGGCAATGCGGCGCCGGCGCGATGGATGTCTCTATCCATGCGTGGCAACTCATCGACGTCCTGAGCAGCCTTCTTGAAACGCTCATATTCTTGCAGTCGGCGGATAAGCTCCATACGAGGATCGCCTTCTTCTGCTTCTTCCTCCGTCTGTCTCGGCAGCAATAACCTAGATTTGATTTCGGCAAGCATCGCTGCCATAACCAAATACTCCGCAGCCAATTCGAACTGCCACGATTCCATAAGGTCGACATAGTTCATGTATTGATCGGTAATGTCGGCAACATTAATATCAAGGATATTGATGTTCTGTCGCTTGATCAGATAGAGCAATAGATCGAGAGGGCCTTCGAAGGCTTCGAGAAATATTTCTAAGGCATCTGGTGGAATATAAAGGTCTTTGGGGACCTCCGTCATAGCCTCGCCAGCCACTATGGCGAAGGGCAGTTCATGCTGCTCCGGAGCGTTAGGGTCATCCACCTCGGGGATTGCGGGAAGCCCCTGTAGCTCAGTGTTTTCCGGGTCTGCTTCGGTGCCGATGATGGTCAATCTGCTAGTCTACTTTGAGTTCTTAGAGTGAATGGAATTTTACCTCATATAGGTAGCAAATGCTCACCTGAAGAGCCGCTAGTTTCCAAATCAATTACCACTTCCCTAAACCCATTGCCTCACGAACATCCTGCAGCGTTTCCTTCGCCGCCTCTCTCGCCGTCTCACAACCCTCGGCAATGATAGACCTCACAATATCGGGGTCCCTTTCATATTGAGCAGCCTCTTTTTGAATCGGCTCTAGCTCGGCTATGATCGCATCGCTGACTGGCTTCTTGCATTCAAGGCAGCCAATTCCAGCAGTAGTGCAGCCATCAACAACCCATTCCTTCGTCTCTTGCGACGAATACGTTTGGTGCAATTGCCATACAGGGCATTTCTCCGGGTCGCCGGGATCTGTCAGGCGAACACGGGCCGGATCTGTCGGCATCCTAGATATCTTCTTCTCCACCTGATCCAATGGCTCTCGTAGAGTAATGGTGTTGTCATAAGATTTAGACATCTTCTGCCCGTCGAGACCGGGCATTTTCGCTGATTTAGTTAACAGCGACTGCGGTTCAGCCAATATCATCTTGCCACCGCCCTCGAGATAGCCAAATAGCCTCTCCGAGTCGCCGATAGAAATATTCTGCTGCTCCTTGAGCAAAGCTTTCGCCTTTTCGAGCGCCTCATGATCGCCCTGCTCCTGATAGGCTGTCCGCAGACTGCTATATTGCTTCGCAGCCTTCTTGCCCATCTTCTTGATTGCAGCCATAGCATTCTCTTCAAACCCTGGCTCGCGCCCATAGATATGATTGAACCTTCTGGCAGTTTCGCGAGTAAGCTCAACATGAGCAACCTGGTCGGCACCCACAGGCACGTAACCTGCGCGGTAAATCAGAATGTCGGCGGCCTGCAGCAAGGGGTAACCGAGGAAGCCATAGGTGGCCAAATCCTTCTCTTGCAGCTTCTCCTGCTGATCTTTGTAGCTCGGGACACGTTCTAACCAGCCAAGGGGCGTGATCATCGAGAGCAGCAGATGCAATTCCGCATGCTCGGGCACGCGGGATTGAACGAAGAGAGCCGCAGATCCTGGGTTCACCCCCACGGCCAGCCAGTCAATTACCATATCGATGATATGTTGCTGAAGCGACATCGAATCATCGTAGTGTGTGGTCAGCGCATGCCAGTCAGCTACGAAGAAGAAACACTCATATTCATGCTGCAGCTTTACCCAGTTATTGAGCACGCCGTGCATATGCCCAAGATGCAGGCGCCCCGTGGGTCGCATGCCTGATAATACTCGCTGTTGTGAATCCACCTTGGACAATTCGTTCTCCTGTATCTGTAAACTAGCCGGTAAATTAGTCATGCTACTTAGTTGCTGATTATAACCTGCAATGCGATCGCTATCGAAAAGGTTCTGAGTCGCCTTTACCTTCGCGAATGACCTCGGGGATGCCATCCACCAAATCGACCATAGTGGTAGCCTCGACGCCACAGACGCCGCCATCTACGATTAAGTCTACAAGCTTCCCAATCTTCGTCCTCATATCGTAAGGGTCGATTAGGCGCTCATCCTCATCCGGGAGGATCAAGCTCGTGCTCATGATCGGCTCTCCCATTTTTTCTAGAATAGCCTGAGCGATCGCGTTATCCGGCACTCGCAAACCGATGGTTTTCTTTTTCGGGTGCAGCAGCCTTCTCGGAACCTCTGGCGTCGCCTTGAGGATAAAAGTATAGGGGCCAGGCGTGTAGGCCTTCAATATCCTATAGGCGCTATTGTGCACCTGAGCATAGCTGGCCAAGGACGATAGATCCTTACAGACAAGGGTGAAATTATGCTTATCACCGAGCTGCCGGATGCGGCGAATGCGATCCAGGGCGCCCTTATCACCTATATGGCAACCAAGCGCATAGGTAGAATCTGTAGGATAGACAATGACACCACCGGCAAGCAGAACCTTCGCAATCTGCTTGATATTTCGATCTTCCGGGTGGGAAGGATGTACCTGCAAGAAATCGCTCATGTACCCACTTGCCTGATAACCAAAACGCTGAGGATGCAAAACAGCTGATTCTATTACATTGACCTACAAAAGCAGACACCTTTCTGCAAATCGATTACCATGGCGCGATTGGTTTTCTAGAGATTTTTGTGCATGAAACAGCTTATTGACTACATCCCCCTACTAGTATTTTTCAGCGTATGGGCAATGGATGAACGCGCAATCAGTATTGCCGGCTTTGATCACAGCATTGGGGGCGTATTCAGTGCCGCCGAATTTTTGCTCGCTGCCTCCTTATTGGTATATGGCTCGTTGTTCATACATCAGAAAAGATTAGACAAATTCCAATGGATTACTCTGGTTGCTGTCGTCCTCTTCTGTATTCCAACAATCATTTTCAGAAACACCGACTTCTTGAAGTGGAAGGCGCCCATCGTAAACTGGATATTCGCCACGGTATTTATAGCCTCCCGTTTCTTCGGCGAGAAACCAGCCATAGAACATATGATGGGGCATGCGATCAGCGCGCCCAAAGAGGTTTGGTACAAGCTGAATACTATGTGGATCTTCTATTTCATTGTACTAGGCGCGATCAACTTAGCTGTTGCATTTACTCTAAGCGAAGACCTCTGGATAAAATTTAAGGTGTTCGGTAATTTAATACTCACCTTCGGTTTCGTATTCGCGCAGATGCCAATTCTAGCGAAATATATCGAAGCGGAGGATGAAGACAAAGACCAAGCAGCCAATGAAGAATCGGTTTAGGAAGGGAATATGCACTACGCGATAATGAGTGAAGACATCCCTCAGAGCCTTGAGAAAAGAAAGGCGGTACGCCCCGCGCATCTTGATCGACTGAACAATCTGGCATCACAAGATCGTTTATTAGTAGCAGGACCACATCCGGCTATAGATTCTTCCGAGCCCGGGGATGCTGGATTTAGCGGCAGCCTCGTCATTGCCGAGTTTGATAACCTAGAACAGGCCCAAGCTTGGGCCGACGCAGATCCCTACGTGGCAGCGGGCGTCTATCAGCGCGTCGTTGTTAAGCCATTTAAACGCGTTCTTTAATCCCGCTTCATCCTTTGCGCGGCTAATATTAAGGCCGGCTTACACCTAACTACAGTGCAGGCCTCAGGCCTGGAAACCCCGCATCAAGTATTGCGTTCCATTCGTCTAGGCGCTCTCTTCTACGCTCGAACAATGAACTGGTATCGCCCTCGATCACGATGCTGTTTATCGTATCACTACGCCTTAGCTGGTTAACAACTGGCATGCCACTCACCACTTTACCGAAAACGGAATGCTTTCCGTTCAGATGAGGTGTCGCTAAGTGGGTAAGAAAAAATTGACTGCCGTCAGTTCCAGGCCCCGAGTTGGCCATTGAAATAATGCCCGGCTGATTGTGCTTAAGAACGAGTTCCCCTGCAAATTTATAACCAGCATCGCCAGTGCCATCACCTAAGTGGTCGCCACCCTGCACCATGAAGTTTCTTTCCATACGGTGGAACGTCAATCCATCGTAGAAGCCGCGCATCGCAAGATTGGCAAAATTAGCAACCGTTGTTGGCGCCGCCCTCTCGTTTAACTGCACTATGATCTCGCCTTTTGACGTATCTATAACCGCCCGCAAGGGTTGCGCTATTGCACTGATGCTTATAACCGATAGCATGAGCACCAGCATCAAATTGAGGGTGTGTTTAAAGCCTATTGTATAAGAAGTATTTCGCATTATTTCTCTATCCGTTTATCACTACATCTCAACATTGTAACTACCTCCTGATCCTGTTCAATCTAATCGGCGTAATCAATAATAACCGGCGCATGGTCGGAGAAACTTTGCGCTCTGTAGATTTCCGCCGACTTGACCTTTTTCGCGATACCCTCTGTAACAACCTGGTAATCGAGTCGCCATCCCACATTGTTCGCGCGCGCCTGGCCGCGGTTAGACCACCAGGAGTACTGATCGGCCTCCTCGTTCACACGCCGAAAAGCATCAACGTAACCCACCTTGTCGTAGAGAACATCTAACCACTCTCTCTCCTCGGGTAAGAACCCAGAATTTTTCCTATTCGGGCGCCAATTCTTTAAGTCTATTTCCTTGTGACAGATATTCCAATCTGCACAAACAATAATCTCCCGCTTGCTCTTACTCAGCTTTTTCATGTGCTTCATAAAGTCACCCATGAAGCTGATTTTCCTAGCCTGCCGTTCATCCCCGCTCGATCCCGACGGCAAATAGAGTGAAGCCACGCTCAGCCCGTCGTAGTCGGCCTGGATATAGCGTCCCTCGGTATCAGCCAATTCAAACCCTAAGCCCTTTTTTACCTTCTTCGGCTTTTCCCGCGAATACAGCGCCGTGCCCGAATACCCCTTCTTCACGGCATCGAAGTAGTGACAGTGATAGCCCTCTGGATGAAATACAGGGTCGCTCAACTGATCCACCTGCGCTTTGGTTTCCTGCAGGCAAACTACGTCAACATCTGCTTCTGGCAACCAATCGAAGAATCCCTTTCTCGCAGCAGCGCGAATGCCGTTGCAGTTAAATGTCATTATGCGCATGAACAATTCCTTTTCTATTCGTCACCCGACACGGATGTGGGCCAAGTGTAAGGGATGCCGCACTCTGTCGCTATTCCCAACAGACGATGTCGCCACACAGCGACAATCTTCGACTTGCCCAGAGTAATGAAAATAGTGTTACATATAGTTGCGCGCGTGATTCATATCACATTTCAACGAGTTAGCAGCTTTCTCCTATACGAACCAGCAACATTTTTAGTCAAATAACTAAAATTCAGATACAATCAATCAAGTAACCCATTGAAATAATATAGTTTAATTAAATACGCTACTGCAAGTTACATATTTTCCCGTATAGCACTAAAACATATCAAAATGTTACCCATTATCTCAAATTGTGTTACTATACGCCCCGTAGTTGAGAGAAAAGATTAAATCAACTTAAGCCCAAACCATCAAACCAAGGAGAAAGTAATGAGCAAGGCACTCAACAGAGTACGGCCCGTTATCGAAGCGACAGTTATCAGTATTCTACTGGTAGTAGCTGCACTAGCAGTTCCAGCCGCAATCGTATACGCAGCCGCCTAAGCCAATTCGAATAGGAGGCTTTATGCAAAGCCCTTTAATTGATTTATGCACTGACTAGACACCAGCTTAAATAGAGTATTTAGACTGGTGTTTTTTTATGTGTGTCGGAAAAGACGCCCCATAGAACACCACCGCCCTATCAACTGCACAGCATTATCAAATCGTGAAGATCTAATCCTGCCTGAGTTTATCTGTAAAATTACAAGGCTTATGCGTGCTGTCTAGCTGTTCTGCAATAATCTTGTCCCAAGCCGTCGCACAAGCACCTGGCGAGCCCGGCACACAGAACACTATCACCCCATCAACCAATCCCGCAAAAGCACGCGACTGAATCGTAGAGCTGCCTATTTCCTGATAAGAGAGCTGCCGAAACAATTCGCCGAACCCCTCTATGGGAGTATCCAATAGAGGCTGGATAGCGGTGACTGTATTGTCTCTCGCGGTAAAGCCGGTGCCACCTGTTAGCAAGATCGCCTGCACGGATGGGTCCGCGATCAACGAAGAAACTTCCGCGCGTAACTGGCAAACATCATCTTTGACGATCGTCTTCCCATGCAGCTTATGCCCGGCGCTGGATAATCTCTCGACAAGTACACCACCGGATTTATCCGTTTCGGGCGTGCGCGTATCGGAAACTGTTACCACGGCAATATTCAACGGCATAAGGGAAGGCATTTTGATTCTCTGTGTGTGTTATAGATTATTTTGAATACGGTAGAAGCAAAGCAGGCACGCTGGCAGTAGTTAGCCACCAGTCATGTTCATCAGACGAACCGGCTGGGCGTGATCTTTATCAAAGAAGAAATGGCGCTCTGGCTTTATTTGCATAGAGTCTATTAGGACCTGCTTTAAGACTTCATCACCATTCTCTGGATTACGCAAGATGGCACGTAAATCCACAGAGTGCTCATTACCAAGACAGAGCAGCAACCGCCCTTCTACCGTTACGCGGACACGATTACAGTCTTCGCAAAAATTGTGCGTGACTGGCGATATAAAACCTATACGTGTTTTATGACCAGCGATTTTTGTGTAGCGGGAAGGTCCAGCCGTTTTCTCGTCACTATCAACGAGTTGATATTTCTCGGCGATCTGTTCTCTCACCCAGGCATTACTGCAGGTGGTATCTTCCCGAGCATGATCAGACGCTTCACCAAGCGGCATTTCTTCAATGAACGAGATATCGATATCCCGCTCAACAGCATAGTCCGCTAAATCTAGAACCTCATCTTCGTTGTAGCCTTTCATAACTACAGAATTTAGTCGTATTCGCTCAAATCCCGCTGCATTTGCCGCGTCTATTCCAGCCAGTACCTTGCCGAGTTTTCCAACGCGCGAGATACGCTTGAAGCGATCAGCATCAAGACTGTCAATGCTGATATTAATTCTATTTACACCCGCGGCCTTTAGCGGAATAGCATATTTTTCTAACTGCGCCCCATTGGTGGTCAGGAGAAGTTCTTCGAGTCCTTCAAGCGCGCCCAATTTCTCGATTAGTGACATCACGTCAGTTCTCACCATCGGCTCGCCACCGGTTAATCGAATCTTCTTAACACCCAATTCGGTAAACACTTTCGCGACGCGGTACAACTCCTCTAGGGAAAGGATCTGATCGCGCGGTAGGAAGGTCATGTCTTCGGTCATGCAATAGACGCAGCGAAAATCACAGCGATCAGTAACGGACAGGCGAATATAGTCCACTCGTCTGCCAAATTTGTCGATTAGCTCTGTCACTTGATTGTTATCTGGCATATGAATTTACTCCAAGCGCAACTATACCGCAGATTCTGGGCCAAATGCACTGCCCTGCTTGCTGTTTCGGCCTCGTTTCCTTTCTCATCTAGACACTATTTAGCGCTATCTGTAGAGAGATCAATATCAAAATAGCCCCCATGGCGCGCTCCAACCATACCCCCATTTTTACAATGAAGATTCTCACCGATCGAATGCCTAAGATCAGGGATAAAAGCGCGAACCAAAGGAATGTCGCTGCGGCAAGGTATAAGCCATACATAATCTGGATAGTGGTCGGTGTACTAGGGTCGATGACGACAGTGAATAGAGCGAGGAAGAACAGAGTGGCCTTCGGGTTTAGGCCATTCGTTAAGAAGCCCAGAGAAAATGCGCGTGCTGCTGACTGCACTGGCTCTTCTAACGCTTCGCCCACTGCGTCTAGCTTAATAAGAGAAGCACGAATAGATTGCACCCCCAGATAGAACAGATAGCCTGCCGCCAGGAGTTTCATAACATTAAATAGCGCAGGTGACTGCGAAAGAAGCAGCGCCACTCCTAACAGGCAATATGCCACATGCAACAATATGGCACTGCCTACTCCGAGGCTCGTCCAAACCCCCGATCGCGTGCCACCGAGCACACTCTGTCGCATGACAACAGCAAAGTCCGGTCCGGGAGAGGCAACGGCGAACAAATGCGCTATTGCAATGGTGAAAAATTCAGCCCAATACATTCAACTCTCATTCTGACAGTGCGACTTTGCTATTCAGTCAGGGAACTCGATCTACTATTTGCAGACTTATAACCGCTCTCTGACCATTGTGTGAAAAGTTATCTGACTGCGAGCGATAGTCACCGCTACTCGGCGTAGCTGAGCCCGAGAACGAAACGGAGGCCGAAACAAAGACCGTCTCGGCGGAAGAAATATTGAACGGGCCTACCGCATATGAATTGTCGAGCTGAATGTTCGCCGGCAGATCCGCAACAGTGAGATCGATAGCGGCGAGTGGAGGCAAGCCCTCTTGAGCCGCATTGCGTATCGCTACAAAGACACGAAGGTTCCCATCAAGCTCCAAACCCTCGGCTAGCGAGAGATCAATTTCGATGGTAGGCCCAGCCGCAACATCTTGTCCATCTCCAGCTAAGCGTTGCTGCGCGATGGCGATACTGCGCCGCAGGATTTGGGCCTGCTCGCTATTTGGATTTCTCTGAATAATAAGACGCCAATATTCGATAGCGGTCTCAAAATCTTCTCGCTCTTCTGCGTCTGCAGCTATCAATTGCAGTATCGAAACTTCATTAGGATTAATCGCGCGTGCCTCGTCAATTACTTCGAGGATGTCGGCGGTAAAAGTGAACTCCGCAAGGATGTATTTAGTCATCGCGACTCGGCCAAGCACAAGAGCCTTCTCAGGCGACTCTTCCATACGTTCTGCCGATTGCGTGTAGGCGATCTCCGCTTCGGTGAACATGCCGATGCTGGCAAAATTCTCCGCTAAAAAATACCATGCCCAAGGCCGGTTATCGTCTGCCTGGACCACCTCGCCCAGGCTAATAATCAAATCTTGAGACTCTTGTGGGTTGTCCCGATTATTCACGGTTCGCTGAAACAATCCCATCAATTCTACATCGTTCTTAAAACCCCACTCGCCATATAGACCGTAGGCTACGAGTGGCATCAATAGGCAGAGCAGCAGAGGAACTACAATATTATAAGTAGCCGGCTTAGCTACCGAAGACTTTTTCTGCTTTGTTTTTCCTTTTGTTGCTAGCTCTTCATCCGAGACGTCTAATAATAGGCTCTGCTGCATCTCTTGAATCAGTACATCGAACTCAGCCTGCTCGAGACTGCCAGAAGCCAACTCGTTTTCCAGTTCGTCACTACGCTCTTGAAATAACGCTATGTTTTCATTCTTTCGCGAGGCATCTTCAACAAATGACTCGGCTCTATTGCGAGCCCACACGGGAAGCAAAACAAAACCAACGGCTATCACGAAAAGTACTGCGGTAAATATCCAGAACAAGGGGTTATTCCAATATAAGGTAAATTTGACTTACGTTTTGTCGCCTAACAGCTGCTGCAGACGTTCTTGCTGAGACTTATCCAATTGGGTATCGCTGTCTGTAATTTTTCTGGCTCGTCGCCAAATTCCAAAGGCAAATAGGCCGCCGATTAACAGGAACAGCAAAGGCCCAAACCATAACAACACTGTTGCGGCGGTTAGCCTCGGACGAAATAGGATAAAGTCCCCATAGCGCTCGAACATAAATTGAATGATTTCACTATCGCTCATGCCCTCCATAATCATGCGATGTATTTCTCTACGCAGATCCTCAGCTACGCCGCCGGTAGAACCGGAAAGGCTTGAGTTTTGGCACATAGGACAGCGCAGCTCATCCGATAAGGTACGAAACCTATCCTGCTGTTCTTCGGTGTCGAATTCGAAAGTATCGACCTGCGAATACGCCGCATTGGGCAATAACAAACTACCTAACAATACGATGATGGCTGCAACAAGTAGAAGCACATTACGATTTGGAAAAATTGCCGATGAACTCATTCTGTTAAGTGCCTTCTGCGCGCAATTCGGCTATCGCAGGCAGGAACTGCTCCTGCCAAACCGTTTCGTCGATTACGCTCACGTGACGAAAGCGAATGACACCGTCCGCATCTACTAGGTAGGTCTCTGGAGCACCGTAGACACCCAAATCGATGCCGAAGCGCCCGCTCTCATCCAAGATACTGAAGGCGAATGGATTGCCATTATCCGCTAACCAATCGATAGCTAGGTCCTGCCGATCACGATAGTTCACACCTACGACAGGAATCTCCCCTTCTTCTGACAAACGCATAAGAGTCGGATGCTCGATTAGGCAAGGAAGACAATACGACCCCCACACATTCAGCAAAAATATTTGATCAGGTAGGTCCGAGTTGCTGACCCCGCTACCATCTACCGAAGTTAATTCGAAGGTAGGCATAGGCTTGTCGATTAGCATCGAGGGTAGCGTCTTTGTATCCAAAAAGAGGCCACGCCAAAGCGCTATCGCTACAACAACGAAACCGAGTACTGGGAGATAGAATTTAAAATTACTCATCGATACGTACTAGGAGCTTGGCTGCAGCTCGCCTCCGATAGAATTCGATTTGTCCTTCGAGCGATTTGACTCAGTCTGCTTTCTGCGCAGGCGCCGGTAGCGTTTATCCACCGCCGCTAAGATGCCGCCGAATGTCATGAAAATAGCACCTAGCCATATCCATCGAACGAAAGGTTTGACATAGATCGTCATCGACCAGGAGTCCCCTTCTTTCTGCTCGCCTAGTGTGATGAAAAGATCGCGTAAGAAGCCAGCGTCTATCGCCATCTCTGTCGAAGGCGTATTGGTAGCTAAATATATCCTACGCTGGGGGTGCAGGATCGCTATCTCCTCGCCCTCCTCGAACACAGTGAAGGTGGCCTCTTCTCCAACATAGTTCGGACCGTTAACCGAAGCCGTGCCTTCGAACTGAAATACATAGTTGCCCAGCCCTACATCCTGCCCGGGCGACAGCAGAACACTGCGCTCAGAGCTAAAGCTACTCGTCAACGCTACACCGAGCAGCATGACGGCCATACCCATGTGCGCCATCTGCATCCCATAATAACTAAACGACAACGCACGCAGTCCTTTTAGACGTGTTGCTTTGTTCGCCGTCTTATTCACAAGATCCAGCAGCATCGCCAGTATGATCCACGAGCCAATTGCGACCGCCATGGTTGCGGGCAGCGAAATCTCGCGTGTAACTAATAACGGAAGCACGACACCTAATGCAAGAGCTGCCAATGCGACTTTGCCTAGCTGTTGAACTAGATAAGACGTCGAGGTGCGCTTCCAGCGAGTGAAGGGACCAATAGACAGAAGCAATGCGAGCAGCGCCATCAGCGGAATAAAGATTGCATTGAAGTAAGGAGGGCCAATCGAGATCAGCTCGTCTGTGATCGCTTGATAAACCATCGGAAATAATGTGCCCAAGAATACAGACGCTGCAGCCACCACTAAGATAACGTTATTCGAGAGTAATAGGATTTCTCGCGAAACTAGACCGAATCCAAACTCACTCTTCATTAGGGGCGCTCTAAATGCAAACAATAACAACGCGCCACCAACGGTAATGCCAAGGATAGCCAGTATGAAAAAACCCCTGCTAGGGTCACTCGCGAACGCATGCACCGACGTTAACAAACCTGAACGCGTAATAAAGGTGCCCAGCAAGCTGCCAGCAAAGGCCAATATCGCTAACAACACGGTCCATGCCTTGAACACTCCGCGCTTCTCGGTTGCCGCTAAGGAATGAATCAGTGCTGTGCCGAATAGCCACGTTATCAAAGGTGGATTCTCGACAGGATCCCAAGCCCACCAACCGCCCCAACCTAATTCGTAATAGGCCCACCAGCTGCCTAGCGCAATACCTAAAGTAAGAATTGCCCAAGCAACGTTAGCCCAAGGACGACACCAACGCGCCCATGCCGCATCCATTTTCCCGCTCAGCAACGCTGCCATAGCGAAGGCGAACACCACCGAGAAGCCTACGTAACCCATATAGAGAGTCGGTGGATGAATAATGAAACCAAAGTCCTGCAGCGCGGAATTCAAATCCGCACCATCGACTGGCGGTAGTGGCACGATGCGATCGAAGGGATTAGATGTCGCCAGCATGAACAAAATGTAACCGGTAATAAGGAAGCCTAGTACGCCCAAGACTCTAGCGACAAATTCCAACGGCATACTCTTACTAAAAATGGCGACGGCTAACATCCAGCCGGCAAGCATGAATGTCCAAAGTAGAAACGATCCTTCGTGCCCACCCCATACTGCCGTTAATTTATAACGATCCGGTAGCAGAGAATTGGAGTGTTCAGCGACGAACTGAACAGAGAAATCGTCGGTAACAAATGCGTAAGCTAGGATTGCGATACTTATACCTAGGAACACAAACACACCGGCCGAAAGTGGGCGCGCCATGCTCATCCATAGAAAATTATTCTGATAGGCTCCGATAATAGGCAGAGTGGCAAGTATCATGCTAAGGCATAACGCCAATATTAATGAGAACGAACCTACCTCAGGAATCATCTAGTTGGTTCCCGCTGGCATATGGTTATCGGCAGAAGCGCCTGCAGCATCTAATGCGGCCTTCACTTCAGGTGACATGAAGTTTTCATCGTGCTTAGCCAAGACTCGCGACGCTTGAAAGACACCCGCGGCGTCCATCTCACCTTCAGCTACAATCCCCTGCCCCTCGCGAAATAGGTCAGGCAAGATTCCCTCATATTGAATAGGCACATCGCTGACGAAATCTGTTGTCACAAAGTTTACTTTTAGACTGTCGGGCGCACCAAGAACGGTTCCCGTCTTTACCATGCCACCAATTCTAAAATGCTGGCCTGCCCCAACCTCACCTTCGGCAACTTGAGTTGGTGTATAAAACATATTGATATTTTGCTTCAGTGCGAAGGCGGTAAAGCCAACGGCAACGCTAAGACCGGCTGCTATAAACAAAATAATTCCGAGCTTCTTACGTCTATGGGGTTTCATCTACTACTCCGAAACGATAAATACTCTAATGGGGCCTAATCGCTACTACTATCATCTTCACTTTGAATCTCAGCGTCTAAAGTTATGCGCCGCTTTAGCTGACGAATGATTTTTTGCTTCTTGCGCAAAGGCAGTATTAGGTTAACAGCGACGAATATTGCGAAGAGTGCATATACCGACCATACGTTAAATCCGTAACCACCCATGTCGACAAATTCGGCGAAGCTTGAAAACTGTATTGCATCTAACATCTACTTTCCTACACTATTCGCTCTTAACTTTCTAACCCGCTTAGCTCTTTGAAACCAAGTCTTGAACCCACTGGGATTTGCGCTCTCTGAATAGTATTTCATTGCGCGTCGACAAGATCAGACTAACCGATAAAAACAGATAGACCGCTACGATCATTATTAAAGTAGCTATCCAAAATTCTGGCCCGTTCGGGCTGCTCGCATCCATATTCACAGGGCTGGATACTTGGTGGAGAGTATTCCACCATTCGACGGAATACTTAATGATCACTACGTTGATGCAACCCACTATAGAGAGCAAGGCGCAGGCCTTTGCCGCCGTATCTGAATCTTCCAGGGCAGAACGCAGGGAGATAACGCCAAGCAGCAGAAATAATTGGAATAGCATCGACACTAGCCTGCTATCGGTCCATTCCCACCAGGTTCCCCACATCACGCTTCCCCAGAGAGAGCCGGTCGCGAGAGTAATAAACGAGAACCAAGCACCGAGAATAGCGGCATTCTTCGCCACCATATCGGCAAGTTTCATGCGCCAGACCAAGGTGATAGTTCCCGCCACAAGCAGCAACGGGAAAAAGGCCAGGGAAGTTCCTGCTACCGCGACGTGCACAATCAGGATTCTCGAGGTGAAGCCTTGCTGATAATCAGGAGGGAGGAATAACAGCCCCCAGACCAAACCAATCGTCATAAAAATGACCATTGCAGCGATCAGCCAAGGCAGCCATCTCCCGCTGAGTTCATAGAACCACTTCGGAGAACCTAGTTTGAAGAACCATACCCACATGACGAACGCCTACCCTCTTCTTATTTAGCTGATCAAATATATCACGTAGCCCTGAGCCCACCGTGTTACGTATTGTAACTCATTGTAAATACGCGGTTATACAGTTATTGGTCCTATCTGCACCTGTTCAAGCTAATTCACGCTAATTTTAAGCGCTGCAGCCGAGGCAAGAGGAGCAAGACTCACGGAAACCGAGAGCATGACGAGCAAGAGGCTTAGATAACCGAGCGGAGACTGACTATTTAATGTGGACTGCACGGCCAACGTTCCAAAGATTAAGATGGGGACACTCATGGGCAGGGTAATAACTGCCAGTATCAGACCGCGGCTGCCAAGCCCTACGGTCAACGCCACGGCGATCGATCCGAGAAGACTCATGATGGGAGTACCCAGAAGCAGGGATAATACCAATGTGCCATAAGCTTCAGTGGGTAGTGCCAGCATGTACGCCAAAATAGGCGACACCAGCACGACCGGCAAACCACTAACCAGCCAGTGGCTTATATTCTTAGCTAGCACTAGGAAAAACAGTGGATGGGGGCTAAGTAATAGCTGCTCGAGCGAGCCATCCTCAAAATCAGATCTATATAGGTTGTCCATCGACAACATCGAGGCTAGCAACACCGATATCCAAATTACGCCGGCAGCAATCTCTGTCAATCGGTCACTCTCGGGGCTAATTCCGATAGGGAATAGCGAGACGACGATGATGAAGAACATGAACGGGTTAACTATGTCATTCTTCTTCTTAAACGCGATAAGCAAGTCACGCTTCAGCGTTGCCATAAAGGCAGCAGAGGTGGTTGTTTGTTTTTCAGTCATTGACGCCACCTTAACCCAGGCTCAGTAAGGTTAGCTCAGCAATACTCAAGCTGTGGTGTGTAGTCACCATGACCGAACCACCCGCTTGAGCCTGTCGTTGCAGTATTTTTTCCAGCTGTGCCACACCCTTTGTATCCAGCGTAGTAAATGGCTCATCAAGCACCCACAATGACGCCGGGCTTATAATAAGCCTGGCAAGCGAGACCCTTTGTTGCTGGCCAGCCGATAGCGTGTAACAAGGAGACTCTTCGAATCCACGCAGGCCGACTTCCTTGAGCGCCTCCATAATTTGCTCGTCACTAACAGCTTGCTTGAGACTGCAACTCCAGCGCAGGTTCTCGACCGGTGTTAGCACCTTACTTACTCCAACTCTGTGTCCTATATACAGTAGCGAAGAATAGAAACTAGCAGCCTGATCTTCGACTTCCTGCCCGTACCATTTGATTGACCCTTCATAGCTATCGTTCAAGCCACAGAGAATACGCATCAGCGTGGTTTTACCGCTGCCATTGCTGCCCTGCACCTGGAGTACTTGCCCTTCGGGCAGGTCGAAATCCAGGTTCTTAAACAACACACGGTCATCGCGTTCACAGAAAAGATCACGCACAACCAACATGGTCTTATCAGTAATAGAATTCGAGGAGGTTTTTGGCGCTGCAGATGACATGAACTATGGTGTTCCCGCTAACTAGACTGGGGATTATAACGGAGAAGGTAAGCTATTGCTGCCCAAAAGCAACAGCGGCGCCAAGACAATCTGACGCCGATCGACTAGCGGGCCCAGTCCGAGAGTCGTGATCGCAGACGCATAGCCGCCTGGCTGTGTATCTGGCTTACCCGAGACTCGCTGACGCCAATCACCTCACCTATCTCTTTCAGGTTTAGCTCCTTGTCATAGTAAAGCGCGAGCACGAGTTTTTCTCGGTCAGGCAGGCCGTCTATAGCTTTAGCTAGATGTGCCTTGAATGTAGAGCGCTGCAGGCCGTCACAAGGACCTGGAAGTTCACCGGCGGCTAATTCGATAGCCGAATCATCGCCTTCCATGATGTCATCGAAACTAAAGAGTCGGCTGCCGCTCGCGTCCTGCAATATCGCATAATAGGCGTTGAGGTCGATCTCCAGCTCTTTGGCAATATCTGGGTCTTTGGCATCTTTACCGGTACGGGCTTCGATTGCCTTTATCGCTTCTGCAACTTTCCGAGACTTTCGGTGTACCGATCTAGGTGCCCAGTCTCCCTTTCTGACTTCGTCCAACATAGACCCACGAATTCGGATTCCTGCATAGGTTTCGAAGCTCGCGCCTTTAGAGACGTCATATTTTTTCGCCGCCTCTAACAGCCCTATCATTCCCGATTGGATTAAATCGTCAATCTGAACACTGGCAGGCATTCTCAGCAATAGGTGATGGGCGATGCGCTTTACTAGTGGCGCATAGCGCACCACTACTGCCGTTAGATTCTCATCTGACGCTTCACCATTTGGTAAGACCGGTTCGTAAACTTTAGCTTCAGTTGCCGAAGTCATTTATATCATCCTATTTTTTATAATTGCGATTCATACCAGTAAAGCCGGCATGAGCCCACAGAGTACTCAGTGGGTAGTTAAATCTCGGCAACAAGGCCAAGCCAATCTCTTTGAAAGCATGCAGAACATTTAGAGTCAGCAGTAATTCCCCAGCGCCCTGAAGGCAATGGCGAAATTGTTGTGTACTGCATCGTCCCTCTGCTGCGATAAAGCTCTTGGCTGTCATGCCTTAGCATGCTCCGTTTTTTTGTTTTACTTCTGCAATTCCATTTAAACTTTTACTTTCTAAACTAAGTTCCGCTTCTGACGAATAACTCATTGAGTTTAGCAACGCGACTAGTTTACAAAATGACGTTGCTCAGCAGTCTTCTTTGCCGTGTTAACCGCCTACACAAAATCCCCTAAATTCAATTCTTTTGTATAAGCCCTACTGTCCACACAGAGTAAAGACGGACCACTGCATCTATACAGAGCAATTATTGTTCCAAGCTGTTGTAATTCTGAATATTTTTTGGCCAAGCTAGATAGTACGAGGGCTGCAGAGGTGGTATTGATTTTTGAAGGTTTTAACGGGCGCCACAAAAGCGCCAGGAATTTGACGGATACGAGCTACAAGGCTATATAGCGCCAGAAAAACATCGTTGCAAGACGGAAATCACAGTAAAAATGGCCGTCAAGCTTTCGGAGGCGTAACACCGAGCTGACCCATATATTTTCCACCGCGCTGCTTATAAGTAACTTCGCACTGCTCGTCGGATTGATAGAACAACATTTGTGCCACACCCTCATTCGCGTAAATTTTTGCAGGCAAGGGAGTGGTGTTAGAAAACTCGAGGGTGACATGGCCTTCCCACTCAGGCTCCAACGGCGTCACGTTGACGATGATTCCGCAGCGAGCATAGGTCGACTTACCCAGACAGATAGTCAGCACATCTTTCGGGATGCGAAAGTATTCTATCGTCCGTGCTAGGGCGAAGGAATTGGGAGGAATAACGCAGAATGGCTCATCGATCGAGACGAAACTGGATTCATCAAAATTCTTTGGGTCCACGACACTGGTCGTGTGTACATTGGTAAAAATTTTGAATTCAGTGGCACAGCGCACATCGTAGCCGTAACTAGATGTGCCATAAGAGATCACTTTCTCACCGCCTACGTAACGAACCTGTTCAGGCTCGAACGGCTCTATCATTCCTTGCGTGGTTGACATTTCCCTGATCCAACGATCGGATTTAATACTCATAGCTCTCTGTCCAAGATTAAATGTGCTTCGGGCCGCACTGACTATAGCCGCATGATTCTCTGCCAATTCGCGTAGCCAAGAGAACGCGGATGATAGAGGCAATCCATCATGGAATCATCACTTATTTACCCTTTGACCTCATTCAGCTCCTTCTCTGAGGCTGTGCTTGGCGACCGAGTCAGCGCAAAAACAGGCTGAAAATACTCAGCCTTTGCAGTATGATGCGGCGCCTATCGTGATGACTATCGTTGTCCAAATTTAGTACGCAGGCTCAACTCATCGTAGGGGTTTTGCCGAATCAATATCTGGAGAAAGTCGTGAGAAAATGGCAATGTTTAGTATGTAGTTTTGTCTATGAGGAAGCTCTAGGTCTGCCGGACGACGGGATTCCTGCCGGCACTAGCTGGGACGATATACCCGATGATTGGGCGTGCCCAGAATGCGGAGTCGGTAAAGAAGATTTCGAAATGATCGAAATCTAATAGTAACGGTATAAGTAACAACACAGAATGC
>Ga0307985_10000439_pt1 | contig 25048 bp, 15 predicted proteins | sample EllFjometageno80_FD_203155 | JGI IMG/M metagenome (GOLD analysis project Ga0307985, IMG submission 203155) | Marine microbial communities from Ellis Fjord, Antarctic Ocean - #80 | ecosystem: Environmental > Aquatic > Marine > Unclassified | place: Southern Ocean | collected 2014-10-09 | reverse complement strand
TGTTTCTGTTCGCAATCTACTAGTTCCTAAAGTCACAGGAATAAAACCAGCTTTTATGGATTCATTTATTTCATTAGTTGAAAAATCTCCTTCTGGACCAATCAATAGAATCGTGTTGTCATTCGGTTTTAGTACACTTTTTAAAGATTGTTTATTGCTTTCTTCACAATGAGCTATTAATTTTTGATGAAGATTTCCTTCCTGCAATTTTAAGAAATCACCAAATGGAATTGCTTTATTTATTTTAGGTAAAAATGCGTTTAAGGATTGCTTCATAGCACTTTGTATTTTCTTGTCAAAACGCTCTATTTTAATTATTTCACGTTCACTATGTTCGCAAATAATGGGTGTGATTTCAGTAACACCAATTTCGGTAGCTTTTTCTAAAAACCATTCGTAACGGTCGTTCAGTTTTGTTGGAGCTACTACCAAATGAAGTGAATAGGGAAGTGGTTCTTGTTTTTTAACTTCTAATACTGTTGCCATACAATTTTTAAGATTTGATTGTATTAAGCGTGCCTTAAAAAAAAATCCCTTTCCGTTGGTAAGATTTAAAATTGAACCTTCTTGTTTTCGTAAAACTTTAAAAATATGCCTGCTTTCTTCTTTATCAAATTTAATTTCTTTAGAAGTTTCAGTAATAAATTTATTGTAGAATAATTGCATTTTATATGTTGCTTTTAATATTAGTAGGTTCTATACTTTTAACAATCTCAATTAATTTTGGATTCATGTAATTATTTTTATAATTTCATTCTTGCTTTTGCAACGATATCGTTTGAAGCAAAAAGTTGTTGTTTGTATTTTAACTCTCCAACAATAGCAATCATAGCAGCATTATCTGTACAAAACTCAAGGTTTGGAATATGAACTTTCCAAGCAAGATTCTTTTCAGCATTTTTTAATGCCTTCCTAATACCAGAATTTGCAGAAACACCTCCGCCAATAGCTACTTCTTTAATACCTGTTTGTTTTACAGCATTTTTTATTTTATCCATTAAATAATCCACAATGGTGTATTGTAGACTAGCACAAATATCATTCAGATTTTTATTAATAAAATCAGGATCTTCTTTTACATTTCTTTTAACAAAATACAATACAGAAGTTTTTAATCCACTAAAACTAAAATCTAAAGGCCCTACTTTGGGTTTAGGAAAAGGAAAAGCCTTTGGATTACCTTGTTTAGAATATTTATCGATTAACGGTCCACCAGGATAGGGTAGTCCAAGTAATTTTGCGCTTTTATCAAAGGCTTCACCAACAGCATCGTCTAAAGTTTGACCAATTACTTCCATTTCAAAATGATTAGATACTTTAACAATTTGGGTATGGCCACCACTTATTGTTAATGCTAAAAAAGGGAATGTTGGAGCTGTATGTCCTTCGGATTTTATAAAATGTGCTAAAATATGTGCCTGCATATGGTTTACATCGATCAAAGGAATCTCTAATCCCATAGCCAAAGACTTTGAAAATGAGGTGCCTACCAATAGTGAACCCATTAATCCTGGCCCTCTTGTAAAAGCTATGGCATTTAACTGTTTTTTGTCGATATTTGCTTTCTGTAAGGCAAGTTGTACAACAGGTACTATATTTTGTTGATGCGCTCTAGAAGCAAGTTCTGGAACAACGCCACCGTATTCTTTATGAATACTTTGTGTAGCAATAACATTTGATAATATAGTTCCATTTTTTATAACAGCTGCAGCAGTATCATCACAGGATGATTCGATTCCTAAAATGTATGTCTGTTTTGGTATCAAATTAAAAAAGGCATATTTATTGGTTGTAAAAATAAAACATTAAGACCGTATCAAAAAACTAAAAAAAATAATAAAAAGAATTCTTACCATCTTGTTGTTGATAATTGCACTTATTATTATCACACTATCCTTGCCTATTGTTCAAACTTATATTGCAAAAAAAGTTACTACAAAATTAAACGAAAACTTTGGTACTAGTATAAGTATCAGTCGTTTAGGACTTAATTGGAAGGGCGAAGTAGACATTAGAGAAGTTTATATAGAAGATCACCATAAGGATACATTAGTATATGTTAAATTGCTAAATACCAGTATACTAAGTATGAAAAATATTACAGAAGGTGATTTAAATTTTGGTTTTATTGAATTAAATAAAGCTAAGTTTTATTTAAAAACCTATAAAGGAGAAGAACTTAACAACATTATGATATTTGCCGATAAATTTAAATCAGATTTACCTAATAATGGAAATGTATTAGAATTAAAAGCAACCAATATTAAGTTTTCAGGTAGTAATGTAAAAATAACGGATGAAAATCTAGAAAAATCAAATATTTTTAATCTTAGTAACATTAATATCAGTAGTGAAAATTTCAGCATTGTAGGTCCAAATGTTAAAACAGATATAAAGCAATTATCGTTAGTATCACAAAGAGGATTTGAAATTAAAAATCTAACTGGAAAGTTTTCCTATAGTTTAAGTTCTATAGTGCTTAAACAACTCAAACTTATAACAGATGACTCTCGTATAAATGGCGATATCATAATGAATTATAAAGAGGGAGAACTATCAAATTTTGTAAATAAAGTGAATCTAGATGTTCATTTCAATGAAGCAAAAATTTCTACCAACGATTTAAATACATTTTATAATAAATTTGGTATAAATCAACACCTGCTAATTGATGGAGATATAGAGGGCACTTTAAATAATTTGACCTTTTCAAATGGTCAAATTAAAAGTGGATTAATTAAAATTACCGGTGATTTTAATTTTATTGATTTATTAAGTAATAAAAATGATTTTGCTATTTATGCAAACAATCATTCGATTTCATTAAACTACAATTCACTTAAAGGATTAATGCCAAAAGTATTAGGGAAGGTTTTACCAAAAGAAATTAGCAATTTAGGCACTATTAAATTTAATGGGAGCACAACAATTACGAAAACTTATTTAACAACATCAAGTATCTTAATAAGCGCATTAGGTTCCGCAAAAATAAATGCCGATATTCATAATTTAAATGATAAAGAAAATACTGCCTATATTGGAGATGTAGACTTTACTAATTTTGATTTGGGAGCTCTTATAAATACAGAAAGCATAGGAACTATTACTTCGAAATTAAATATTGAAGGAGTAGGTTTTACTCAAAAATCGTTAAATACTAAAGTTACAGGAGAAATAAACTCTTTTGTTTTTGAAAATTATAATTATAAAAACATAACTCTTTCTGGAAATTTTAAACATCCATTATTTGATGGAAAATTGAATATTGATGATCCTAATTTAAAGCTAACATTTAATGGATTAATAGATGTGTCAAAAAAATTGAATCGATATAACTTTAAAGTAGGTATAGAATATGCAGAGTTAAACAAATTAAACTTAATGAAACGTGATAGCATATCAGTTTTTGTTGGTAAAATTGACATGAATATGATAGGGAATGATTTAAATAATACCTATGGATCTATCTCTTTTAAAGAAACATTTTATCAAACTGAAAATAATGATTTTTATTTTAATGATTTTTTGATTACTTCAAAAAAAGATGGATTAAAAAGAGTTATAGATATTAATTCTCCAGATATTATGACTGGATATATTTCTGGAGAATTTTTAATTGAAGATATTCCAGATTTATTTATTAACGGTGTAGGAAGTATTTATGCAAACTTTAAACCAAAGAAAATAACTAAAAATGAATACATTGATTTTGATTTTGAAATCTATAATAAACTAATTGGAATATTTATTCCTCAACTAGAGTTTGGGAATGATACCAGAATAAAAGGATCTGTTTATTCAAATGAATCTAAAATAAAATTTGATTTTGAGTCTCCCGAAATGATAGTTTTTAATAATTATTTAGGAAAAGTTAAATTTAAATTAGATAATTTTAATCCATTATATAACACGTATATTTCAGTAGATACTTTAGATAATGGTTTTTATAACTTAAAAGACATTAACTTTATTAATAAAACTATAAATGATACACTTTATGTAAGTACAAATTTTTCAGGAGGTAAAAATAAAGATTATTTTAATTTATCATTATACTATACTATTGACAGAGAAGGAAACTCTGTAGTTGGAGTAAAAAAATCTGACATTATTTATAATGAGAACACCTGGTATTTAAATGAGCAGGATGATAAAAATAATAAAATTGTATTTGATAATAGTTTTAAAAATATAAAATTCGATTCGATAGCATTAAATCATAATGATGAATTAATACAATTTACAGGAGCTACAACCGATAGCACTTTCAAAAATTTAAAAGTTCAATTTAAAGATGTTAATATAGGTAATTTAGTTCCTAAAGTTGATAGCCTAAGACTCGAAGGAAATATTAATGGTAATTTAAGTATTCTTCAAAAAGAGGGTGTTTATTATCCTAGTTCTAATATTATTATTGATAATATTGATGTAAATGATATACAAATGGGGGATTTTGTAATTGATATTGTAGGAAACAATGAGCTAACCCGATATGATATAAATACATCTCTTACTAATAACAATCTTAAATCTATAAATTCTATTGGTTATATTGAAGAGACTAGTGGTCAAATGAAAATACAATTAGATATAGAATTGAATGAATTTAATCTAGGAGCAGTTAGTCCTTTTGGAGGTAGTGTAATTACAAATATAAGAGGCTTAATATCAGGAAAAGGAAAGGTTTCTGGAAAATTGAATTCTCCTGATATTTTTGGTGATTTTATCTTGAAAAATAGTGGTTTAAAGGTGCCATACCTTAATATTGATTTTAATTTAGATAGCACTACTAATCTTATTGTAACAAAAGAAAAATTAGAGATTTTTAAAACTACTATTACCGACACCAAGTATTTAACAAAAGGAGTTCTAAGGGGGAATGCAACTCATAAAGATTTCGGAAATTGGAAATTAGACTTAAGCGTAAATACAGTTAATTTATTAGTATTGGATACTCCAGCAGATGAAAATCAATCCTATTATGGAACAGCTTTTATAAGTGGGACTACACATATTCATGGTCCTATAAAAGAATTAATAATAGATGTTAATGCTGCTACTGAAGTGAATACGGTATTTAAAATACCATTAAGTAATACTGAAACTATTGGAGATAATTCTTTTATAAAATTTCTATCTCCTAAGGAAAAAGAAGCTAAACTTCGTGGTGAAACTATAGTAACGGACAATTTAAAAGGACTTGAATTAAATTTTGAATTGGATATTAATAAAAATGCAGAAATCGAGATTGTTATTGATCAAAACACGAAGTCAGCTTTAAAAGGGAGAGGAGCAGGAACTTTATTAATAGAAATAAATACCTTAGGAAAATTTAATATGTGGGGTGATTTTATAGTATATGAAGGTATTTATGATTTTAGATATGGAAAAATTATAAGAAAAGAAATTGAAGTTGAAAAAGGGGGTACTATAACTTGGGATGGTTTAGCTAGTAAAGCAAATTTAAACTTAAAAGCTATTTATAAAACTAAAGCAAATCCTTCTGCATTACTGGATGACCCAACGGTTAACAGGAAGATACCTGTTGAAGTTTTTATAGATTTAACCAATAACATCACCCGACCAAATTTATTATTTGACATTAGTTTTCCTGATGTAAGTTCTTCTGTTAGAAGTGAATTGGAATATAGACTTCAAACTACTGAAGAGAGAGAAAAGCAAGCTTTATTTTTATTGACAACAGGTTCTTTTATTAGTGATACAGCTGGACAAAGTGCTGTTTCTGGAACAGTGACTGATGGTGTTAATGCTATCCTTGCTCAAATATTAACAGATGACGATGCGATTATAAATTTCACACCCTATTACGATATGGGAATAGATACTCAAGAAATTGAAACTCAAGATGAATTTGGTGTGAAATTCTCTACTAAAATCACTGAACGAATTGTCGTAAATGGAAAAGTTGGTATTCCTGTTGGAAAAATTAATGATTCAAGAGTTGCTGGTGATGTCGATGTACAATGGTTGGTAAATAAAGATGGTAGCTTGCGAATTAACTTTTTTAATCGTCAAGCAGAATTACAATTTATTGGTGAAGATCAAACATTTGAACAGGGTATAGGTATTTCTTACCAAGTAGATTTTGATACCATTAAGGAACTTATGAATAAACTATTTGGAATAGAAATAAAATTAGAAGAGTTTATTCCAGATGATAAGAAACCAGTTAGTTTTAAGGCAGGTACTTAAATAATTAAAATAAAGCAATCATTGATATTTCTATATTTACAGATTTTGGCAATCTAGAAACTTCAACAGTTTCTCTAGCAGGAGCAGTTTCTTCATGAAAATAAGAAGCATAAATTTTATTAATTTCTAAAAAATTATCCATATCACTTATAAAAATGCTTGATTTTATAACATTTTCAAAAGTCATACCAGCTTCTTTAAGTATAGCTTTTAAATTTTCCATTATTAACTGAGTTTCTTGCTTTATAGAACCAATCATTAATTCTCCAGTTTTTGGGTCAATAGCTATTTGACCAGATGTATATAAAGTATTACCTGATAATACTGCTTGATTATAAGGCCCGATAGGAGCTGGAGCGTCTTTAGTAAAAATAATTTTTTTCATATCAATTACCTGTGAAAACAGGATTTTATTTAATTATATTCTTTTATCTGATTCTCTACGTTTTTCATATTTAATATCACTAAGCATAGAAGATTTAATACCTATAAACATATACCAAGATGTATGAGTGCTGCCAATTGGAGTCCAATTAAAACTTAACCTCCAACTTTCTAAATCTCTTTGAAATCGAAATTGAGTTAAGGTTATTCCTTTGTTTTTAAAATCATAACCCGATGATATGCCGACCTTCCAGTTTGGTGAAAATTCTATATTTGAACTCAACATAATAGATTGAGAAGATATTTCATTTTGTCTAGTAGAATTTGCATACGTAATAGTATAAGCCATTCTTAAATCCCAGGGAATTGAAAAATTATACCAATTATAATCAGAATTTGAAATATCTTTATCGGATTCACTTAGGTCATTTATTGGATTGGAATCTCCAAACAAATCATCTGGTCGACCTCCATTTTTAAATGTATCGGTTTCGAAATCATCATCTTCACTACCTTGAAAATCTTTACTAGAAAATGTATAATTAATACTAATATTAGCACGAGTTAATCTAAAGAGGCTTCCACCATTATTAATATTGAATTCATCTACTCTAATATTATTGTTATTTAAAGCATAAGGGTCAAGCGCTCCATTAAAGTTAAAATCTAATTTTTTTACAATTGGAATACTTCCAGAAAAGATTAATGGATTCCAATTTAAGGAGTCTCCAGCAATATTATAAGCAGTATTAAAATTTAAGTTATTTAATAAAATCATCTTTTTTGGTTTAACTTGGGTAGTATCCCTGTCTCGTACTTTTGCTTCTATTGTATTACTAATAGACATTCCAATACTACTTGATCTTACATTCCCGGGGGCTCCATATAATGATTGTTCAAAACGTGAATATTCTACAACTTGCTCATTTGCTGTAGGATCAACATAACTATTATAAAATTGATCAAAGGAAGGATTAATATTATAACTTAAAGATGGTCTAAATACATGACGTAATGCTTCAATCTTTTTTCCTTTTCCAAAATTAAACATTCCATACAAGGTAGTTCCAAGACTAGTAGAAAAATTATAAGTACGATAACTATCAAATCCTTTTATAGTGTCTTGAATAACCCCTCCTTCTCCTGCATTATATTCTGGGTCATAATATTTTTTAATAGTATTAAACGCCCATGTTTCTTGATAGGTAGTATTTAACGAAGAACTTATATTTTTAAATATTTTAAAATTTGTGCTAATTGGTATTGAATGTCTTGCTCCAATTTTCGCATTGTTAAACATTTTTGAAGTAAAAAATTCATCGCCTGTTGTTTGAATTCTATTTTCAGCAGCTAAATTATATTGTAAATTAATATTTTCTATAATTCCCTTTTTTGAACCAATCTTGGGTTCAAATGGGAATATTCTAGATATACTAGTATTTAAATTTGGCAGTGACATATTAATTGCGTCTGTATTGGTATTTTGAGAGTGTGTTCCGGCAAGAGAAAAATTAATTTGTGGAATTGTTTCAAATGTTTTTGAATAGGAAACTGAAGAACTTAGTGTATTTATTAAAGAACTTGCATTGTTTGTTTGATTTATCGATTCATTATAATATTGACTACTTCCTAGATTAACAGATGCAGCAAATCGAGAACTTGGATTTGCTTTAGCATCTTGATTATGATTCCATCTAATATTATAAACAGAACCTTCATTAAAACCATCGAAGCCACGCTCACCATTTATTAGTTTTTCAAAGCGTAAACTTAAATTTCCTTTAAACTTATAACGCAATGCATATGAAGATTCTGCCCTTATTGCATAACTACCATTAGTGTAATAATCTCCAATAATAGTTAAATCTAAATAATCACTAATTGCAAAATAATACCCACCATTTTGAAAGAAAAAACCACGATCTCTATTGTCTCCAAAACTTGGTATTATAAAACCTGATGTTCTATCCTTAGTTAATGGGAAAAATGCAAAAGGTAGCCCTAATGGAAGAGGAACATTGGCTATATACATATTTGTAAATCCGGTAATAATTTTTTTATTCGGAACTACTTTAGCTCTTCGTGTATAAAAATAATATTCAGGATTCTCAATATCCTTAGCCGTTGTAAATTTTATATTTTTAAGAAAATAAACTGAATCATTAACTTTTTTTGAAACTTCAGCTTTGTATTTAACTTCATCTTGTCCAGATCTAGAATTATAAATTAATGCTTTTTTTGTATTCATATTAAATCGGATAGAATCTGGAATCACTTCATTTTGTGCTTGAGTAAATACTGGTAATTGTGAATAAACACCTGCACTATCGATTCCTTTAGCATAAATTTCATTTTTATTATAATCTAAAACAATATACCCACCTTCAATACGCATATCTTCATACGTTATATATGCTTCGTTATACATATAAACCTTGTTTTCCAGCTTGTCTATATAGACATAATCTTCACCAAAATAATTAATAACTCCTGTAAGTATTTCTCCTTTAGATCTAATAGTATCAGGCTTAACAGTATCTACTATTGCTTCATTAAATTCAGAAAGAATTAAATTTTGATTGATACTAATAGTGTCTTCTACTTCTTTTATAGGAATTATAGTTTTGTTTTTAGTAGGAGTTTCTTGAGAATACAAAAAAGTGTTGCATAAAAGCAGCAGTGAAAATGTTGCTAATAAAAAATGCTTAAAAGTTTGCAATGCTACGATACCTTTTTTTTGTAAATTTGGTTTTGTATTGTACATCTAGTTTCTTAGAGTTACAGCCTCAAAAATAAGCATATTTTTTATGTGATTTTTTTTAAAAGGAAATTTTTAACAATACTACTATAATCAATGCGTTAAGCATAAATAACAAATGGGAAATGCTCATGAAAAACAAATTATTTTATTTTATTTTACTAATAGCAGTCATTCTTACTTCATATTCGTTTAATATTATTACAAATAATACAGAAAAGCCATTCATTGTAGTTTTAGATGCGGGACACGGAGGAAATGATCCTGGTAATATAGGAAATGGCTATAAAGAGAAAAATATTGTTTTAAATATTGTTCTTGAAGTTGGAAAAATTTTAGAAGCAGAATCTAATTTTAAAGTAATTTATACTCGCAAAACAGACGTGTTTATTAAATTACATGAAAGAGCACCTATTGCAAATAAAGCAGATGCAGACTTATTTGTTTCTGTTCATTGTGATGCTTTTACAAATAATGCCTATGGCGCTGGTACTTTTGTTTTAGGCTTACATCGATCTCAAGCAAATTTTGAAGTTGCAAAAAGAGAAAATGAAGTGATATTTTTAGAGGATGATTATAAAGAAAATTATGAAGGATTTGACCCAAATTCCCCTGAATCATTGATAGGTATGACTTTAATGCAAGAAGAATATTTAGATCAAAGCATATTATTAGCATCATTAATACAAGATAATTTCACTAATAATTTAAAGAGAAAAGACCGAAGCGTTAAACAAGCTGGCTTCATGGTACTTTATAAAAGTTATATGCCTAGTATTTTAGTTGAAACAGGTTTTTTAACCAATAAAAAAGAGGGTGCTTATCTAAATTCTTTAAAAGGTCAAAAAGAAATGGCTAAAGAAATTGCAAAAGGAATAATAACTTATAAAAATAGTTTATCATTAGCGACTGGAGATATTATACAGAAAAAAAATATTGAAACTGTTGAAGATAATAAATTTGAAGGCTACACCTTTAAAGTACAACTTGCAGCTTCTAGTAAGAAATTAAGCTTGGAATCATATAACTTTAAAGGATTGATGGGTGTTTCAAGAGAAGAGGAGGATAAGTTATTTAAATATTATTATGGAAAAACATCAGATTATAATAAAATACAGCTTATGAAAAAAATTGCGGAGGAAAAAGGACATAATTCCTGTTATATAGTGGTTTTCAAAGAAGATAAAAAATTAAAACTTTCTGATGTTTTAAATACTGTAGACAAATAATCCTAATTCATCAATTTATTTATAAATTTGTTTTTAATCAAAAATACAAATCATTGAAAATAGCTAAAGAAGTTAAAACCGGATTACTTGCCATATTTTCTATTTTATTATTAATTTATGGTTATAGTTTTCTTAAAGGATCTGATCTTTTTTCTAACGAAAGAATCTTTTATGTTTCCTATAATAATGTTGCTGGATTAGTAGTTTCTGCACCTGTAACCATAAATGGCTACGCAATAGGACAAGTTGAAAATATTGATTTTGAAAATAAAAAAGGAAGTTTATTAGTAACTTTTAAATTGAAAAAAGATTTTGAATTTTCAAAAAATAGTATTGTCCGTATATATAGCACCAGTGTAATAGGCGGTAATGCCCTAGCTATTATTCCAACTATAGATAAAAATAACGTTGCTAAAAGTGGAGATACTTTAAAAGGTGAAATTGAACAAGGAATGTTAGAATCATTGACTTCTGGTTTAAAACCATTGGAGAATAGAATATATAAAACACTTTCTGGACTTGATACTTTACTTTACAATTTTAACTCAGTATTAAATGATGACACTACAAATAATTTAAAAGAAGCCATTGCAAGTTTAAATAAAACAATGAAATCTTTTGAAGGAGTTTCTTCAGATTTAAATTCATTACTAATTAAAAATAAACCAAAACTTGATAGTACGTTTTCCTACCTTAAAATAACTACTAGTAATTTAGCAAGTTTTTCAGATTCATTAGCACAAGTAGATATTAAAACAATGGCTTCTAATTTGGAGTCTACCTTAGAAAGTTTTGACGCAGTTATGAAGAAGATTGACCAAGGAGAAGGTAGTATTGGCAAACTTGTAAATGACGAAAAACTCTACAATAACTTAGAAGCTGCCTCTAAAGAATTGGAAGAGCTCTTAAGAGATTTAAAAGAAAACCCAAAACGTTATCTTCATATTTCTGTTTTCGGAAAGAAAGCAAAAGAATATAAGCCTACAGCAAACGAAAAGAAATAGTTTATGCAATACATTCCCAATATTTTGTTTTTAATTCTTCTTCTTGTTGGTTTAGGGTTTTTTATAAAGAATAGTAAAAAAATAATCCGAAATATTAAATTAGGGTACAAGGTTGATGCTTCAGATCATAAAAAAGAACGTTGGACTAATGTAATTCGAATTGCATTAGGCCAGTCTAAAATGGTTGTTAGGCCAATAGCTGGAGTACTTCATATTGTTGTATATGTTGGTTTTGTTATCATTAATATTGAAGTCTTAGAAATAATCATTGATGGACTTTTTGGAACCCACCGTATTTTTTCTGGTTTAGGAATGCTTTATAATATTTTAATTGCTTCTTTTGAGCTCTTAGCTTTTTTAGTTTTAGTTAGTGTGATTATTTTTTGGATTCGTAGAAATATAAAAAGAATAAAACGTTTTTGGTCCCCAGAAATGAAAGGTTGGCCAAAAAATGATGCCAATATTATTTTGTATTTTGAAATGGTTTTAATGTCATTATTTTTAATAATGAATGCAACCGATTTGCAACTTCAAACATTAGGAACTGAATATTATACAAAGGCAGGAAGTTTTCCAATTAGCAGTTTTTTATTACCTCTTTTCGAAAACCTTTCAGAAAGCAGTTTAATACTTATAGAACGTTCTGCTTGGTGGTTGCATATTATTGGAATTTTTATCTTCTTAAATTATTTATACTTTTCAAAGCATCTGCATATTCTATTAGCATTTCCAAATGTTTATTATGGCAGTGTAGAAGCTAAAGGGAAATTTAAAAATTTAGAGTCGGTAACAAATGAGGTGAAATTAATTATGGATCCAAGTGCAGATCCTTATGCAGCACCAGCGGAAGGAGCAGAGATTCCTGGAAAATTTGGAGCAAGTGATGTGTTAGATTTGAGTAGAACACAGTTATTAAACGCATATACATGTACAGAATGTGGGCGTTGCACAAGTAATTGCCCAGCAAATCAAACAGGTAAAAAACTGTCTCCTCGAAAAATCATGATGGATACAAGAGATCGTCTTGAAGAAATAGGGAAAAATATTGATACCAACGGAGTATTTATACCAGATAATAAACAATTATTAGATGATTATATAACTAGAGAAGAACTTTGGGCTTGTACTACTTGTAATGCTTGCGTTGAATCGTGTCCTGTAAGTATAGACCCTTTATCCATCATAATGGATATGCGTCAATATTTAGTTATGGAACAATCTGCTGCACCTAACGAGCTTAATATAGCAATGACTAATATTGAAAATAATGGTGCCCCTTGGCCCTACAATCAAATGGATCGATTGAATTGGAAAAATGAATAATATGAAAAAAGAAAATGTAAAAATAAAGTTACATAATAAAGTGGTAGATGGTGAATTTATTAGTCCAACACATCCTGAAGGTATTAAAAATTATTTGATAGATATTGATGGTACTATTTGTGATGACATCCCTAATGAAGAACCAGAAAGAATGTTAACTGCAAAACTTTATCCAGATGCCTTAGAAACATTAAACAAATGGTATGATGAAGGGCATATTATATGCTTTTTCACATCACGTACCGAAGAACATAGAGCATATACTGAAACTTGGCTAGAAAAACATGGATTTAAATATCACTCTATGTTAATGGGAAAACCACGAGGAGGAAATTATCATTGGGTAGATAATCATTTAGTGAAGGCAACACAATTTAAAGGAAAATTTACTGATTTAGTTGATAAAAAAGTGATCATAAAAGTTTTTGATGATTAATATAAAAATCATCATAATTACAATCTTTACAGGGTTTTATTCATTATTAAATGGCAATCAATTATTGGAAAGTGGGAAACATTTGATGATGCAGCAGGTAATGAATTATCTATTGTTGAGATCTATAAAAAAAACGATACCTATTTATTCGAAAATCCTTTAGATTCCGTTTGTAATCAATGTGAAGATGATAATTATAACAAACCAATTATTGGTTTAGTAATTATTAAAAACTTAATTGAAGATGATGGTGAATATAATAATGGCACTATATTGGATCCAAATAATGGAAAATCATACAAATGTTATTTAGAATTAATAGGTAATAATAAATTAAAATTAAGAGGATATATTGGATTTTCCATATTAGAAAGGACACAATATAGGCAAAGAAAAATATAAGAAATGAGTGATACATTAAAAGTGCCAACAATGGCTGAGTTTTTGGCTCAAGGAAAACAACCTGAAGTGCTTTTCTGGGTGGGCTGTGCTGGAAGTTTTGACGATAGAGCAAAAAAAATTACAAAAGCATTTGTAAAAATTTTAAATAAAGCAAATATTGATTTTGCTGTATTGGGAACTGAAGAGAGTTGTTCAGGAGATCCAGCTAAGCGCGCAGGAAATGAATTTTTGTTTCAAATGCAGGCAATGATGAATATTCAAGTTTTGGATGGTTATGAAATTAAAAAAATAGTTACCACGTGTCCTCATTGTTTTAATACATTAAAAAATGAGTACCCAAACTTAGGTGGAAATTATGAGGTAATGCACCATACTCAATTTTTAAAAGACCTTCTTAATGAAGGTAGACTAAAAGTAGAAGGAGGTAAATTTAAGGGAAAAAGAATTACCTATCACGATCCTTGTTATTTGGGTAGAGCAAATAATGAATATGAAGCACCAAGAGATTTACTTAAAAAATTAGAAGTAGAGCTTATTGAAATGCGAAGATGTAAATCTGAAGGTTTATGTTGTGGTGCTGGTGGTGCACAAATGTTTAAAGATGCTGAACCTGGAGAAAAAGAAATATTTATTGAAAGAACAGAGGAAGCTATTGAAACTTCACCATCTATAATTGCAACTGGTTGTCCTTTTTGTAATACAATGGTAACCGATGGAATAAAATTTAAAAAGAAAGAAGGAGAAGTGGAAGTATTGGATATAGCAGAAATGATTATTAATGCAGATGAATTATAATAATGATAAAAGATTTTAAAGATTTACCAGATGATTCTAGGTTATGGATTTATCAATCAAATAGAAAGCTAAGTAACGAAGAGCTTGCAATTATAGAACCTAAAATAATTGAGTTTTTAAAACAATGGACAGCCCATGGAAAAGAGTTGGATGCTGGATATGAAATTAAATACAATCGTTTTATTGTTTTAGGATTAAATCAAGAAAATGCTTCAGCTTCAGGTTGTAGTATTGATGCTTCTGTGAGTTTTATTCAATCTTTAGAAAAAGAATTTGAAATTGATTTAATGGACAAAATGAATGTTACTTATTATAATGGAGACTTTATTGCACATAAATCTTTAAGCGATTTCAAAAAAATGGCAAAAGCAAAATCGGTTTCCAAAAATACCATTGTATTTAATAATTTAGTTAATACAAAAATCGACTACATTGAAAATTGGGAAGTTCCTGCAAAAGATAGTTGGCACAATAGATTTCTAGCATAGTTTTTGTTATCTTTCTTATATGAAAAAACTGTTTTTAACCTCATTAATTTTATTTTTTTATTTTACTGGATTTTCTCAACAGATATACCCTCTTCTAGTTGAAAAAGATCAATTAAATCAAAAAAAATGGGTGGATAGTATTTATAATGCGATGACTCTTGAAGAAAAAGTTGGACAATTATTTATGGTGGATGTTTTTTCTAGTGATCCTAAATCTAAAAATAATAAAATTGATTCTTTAATTAAAAACCAACACATTGGTGGAATCATATTTTCTAAAGGAGGCCCAAAACGTCAAGCAAAACTAAATAATCATTACCAAGATATTTCAAAAACTCCATTAATAATGGCAATGGATGCAGAGTGGGGATTAGCAATGCGTCTGGATTCTACTTTTGCTTACCCTTGGAATATGACACTGGGAGCCATTACTAATAATGAAATAATTTACAAAATAGGTAAACAAATAGGTGAGCATACCAAAAGAATAGGAATGCATATTAATTTTTCACCAGTTGTCGATATTAATACCAATCCAAACAACCCTATAATTGGGAATCGTTCTTTTGGAGAAGATCGTGATAATGTTACTGAAAAAGCGTTAGCATATATGCGCGGAATACAAAGTGCTGGAGTATTGGCTAATGCTAAGCATTTCCCTGGACATGGGGATACTGAAAAGGATTCACATAAAACATTACCAACCATTTCTTTTTCAAAAAACCGATTGGACAGTATAGAGTTGTATCCTTATAAGAGATTGATAGAGGCAGGCCTGAGTAGTATAATGATTGCTCATTTAAATGTGCCTTCATTAGAACTTAGAGCTAATTTTCCTTCTTCCTTATCCAAGGGTATTGTTACCAATTTGTTGCAAAAAGAAATGGAATTTAATGGCTTGGTTTTTACTGATGCATTAAATATGAAAGGAGCCTCCAATTTTAAAGAACCCGGAGAAATTGATTTAGCTGCATTTTTAGCAGGAAACGATGTGTTGTTAATTTCAGAAAGTATTCCAAAAGCACACCAACTCATTATGAATGCTTATAATGATGGAAGAATAGCTGAAGTTCGTTTAGAACGTTCAGTTAAGAAAATATTATTCGCAAAATATAAAGTTGGATTAAGCAATTATCAGCCTGTAAATTTAAAAAACTTAGTGGATGATTTAAATACTCCATTAGATAAAGTACTTTATGAAAAAGCAATGGAAAATGCATTAACGGTACTAAAAAACGATCGTTTAATTATTCCTATTAAAAAATTAGAGAATACTAGAATAGCTTATGTTGAATTTGGTGATGATTCAGGCGAACACTTTTTAAGTCAATTGCAAAAATATGCTAAAGTTGATTGGGTAAAAGCTAAGACCGCAGATGAATACAATAAAAAATTAAAAAAATACGATCTTACGATTATTGGTTTTCATAAATCGAATGCAAATCCTTGGAAGGCATATAAATTTACTGAATTAGAGTTAACAAGATTGTACGAAATTGCTAGAAATAACAAAGTGATATTAGATGTATTTGCAAGACCTTATGCATTATTAGACCTTAAAATATCTTTAAATATAGATGGTATTATAATGTCTTATCAAAATAGTAAAGTTTCTCAAGAGCTTTCTGCCCAATTAATTTTTGGTGCTATAACTGCTAAAGGTTCACTACCTGTTTCTATTAGCGAAATATTTCCGTTACATACTACCAATTTCACAAGAAACCAGAATAGGCTGCAATATGGGACTCCTGAAAGTGTTGGAGTTAGTTCAATTAAGTTAAAAAAAATTGATTCATTAGCAATTATAGGCCTGAAAGGAGATATGATGCCAGGTGCTCAGATTTTAGTTGCAAGAAAAGGGAAAGTAATCTACCATAAAACTTTTGGGTATCACACTCAAAAAAAGAAAATAAAAGTTTCAGAAGATGATATTTACGATGTTGCTTCTTTAACTAAAATATTAGCGACTTTACCAATGATAATGGAATTAGTAGATAATGGAACGATTAACTTAAATACTAAAATTTCAGAATTATTGCCTGAGTATATAGGGTCCAACAAAGAAGACATCACAGTTAAAAATATGTTGTCTCATTATGCTCGTATAAAAGCTTGGATTCCATTTTATATAAACACATTGGACTCTTTAAAACAACCTGATCTTAAGTATTATTCAAAAAATAAATCCGCAGAATTTAGTATTCAAGTGGCCAATGATTTATATGCGCGAAATGACATGAAAGACTCAATTTATCTTCAGATAATGGAAAGCGATTTATATCCGAAGTTAAAATATAAATACAGTGATTTACCATATTATATTCTTAAAGAATATTTAGAACACTATTATAATAAACCAATGCAAGATTTGGTTCAACAACACTTTTATAAAACTTTAGGAGCTAATAATACAACCTATTTACCTTTAGAGAAGTTTCCTCTAAATAAAATACCACCTACAGAGGAAGATAATTATTTTAGAATGCAGAAAATTCAAGGTTATGTAAATGACCAAGGAGCAGCTATTTTAGGAGGAGTTAGCGGACATGCAGGATTGTTTAGTAATGCCAATGACATCGCTAAGATTATGCAAATGTATCTTTGGAAAGGTAGTTATGGTACTATTACTTATTTAAAATCAGAAACCCTCGATTTATTTAATACTTGTAATTATTGCGATATTGATGTAAGGAGAGGAGTTGGTTTCGACAAACCTCAATTAGAAGATATTGGACCAACTTGTGGTTGTGTTTCAATGGATAGTTTTGGTCATAGTGGATTTACAGGAACATTTACCTGGGCAGATCCAGAAGAAGAGATCATTTACGTATTTTTATCAAATAGGACTTATCCAGATGCTGGAAATAGAAAAATCATTAAAAATAATTTAAGAAGTGATATTCAAGATTATATATATCAAGCCATTGAAGATTAAATAGAAAACTCAAATTAATATTTTAAAATTCCGATACCGGGTATTTATATGAAAATTGCTATTGTTTGTTATCCAACATTTGGAGGAAGTGGAGTTGTAGCCACTGAATTAGGGATTGCTTTGGCTGAACAAGGCCATGAAATTCATTTTATTACTTATAAACAACCGGTTCGTTTGCAATTATTACATAGTAATGTGCATTATCACGAAGTGACGGTACCAAGTTATCCTCTTTTTCATTACCAACCCTATGAACTTGCTCTATCAAGTAAATTGGTAAATATGGCGAAACTGCATGAAATAGAATTGGTACACGTGCATTACGCTATACCACACGCCTATGCGGGCTACATGGCTAAACAAATGTTAGCTGAAGAAGGAATTTATATACCTATGGTAACTACACTTCACGGTACAGATATTACATTAGTAGGAAATCATCCTTTTTACAAGCCTGCTGTAACTTTTAGTATCAATAATAGTGATGCAGTTACATCGGTTTCTCAAAGTTTAAAAGACGATACACTTCGTTTATTTGATATTAAAAAAGAAATACACGTAGTTCCAAACTTTATTGATACAAAAAATATATATAATTCATTTTCAGATTGCGAACGTCAATTAATTGCTTGTGTAGATGAAAAAATTATTACTCACATCAGTAATATTAGAAAAGTTAAACGTGTCGATGATGTTATAGAAATTTTTGATCGCATTCAACAAAAAATGCCTGCAAAATTAGTAATTGTAGGAGATGGACCAGAAAAAAAGGCATTAGAAATATTATGCAAGAACAAGGGAATTACAGAAAGAGTACTTTTTGTAGGTAATAGCCATGAAGTAGATAAAATATTATGTTTTAGTGATTTGTTTTTACTTCCTTCTGAATATGAAAGTTTTGGTTTGGTGGCCTTAGAAGCAATGGCCTGTGGAGTTCCTGTGATTTCAAGTAATACAGGGGGTTTACCTGAAGTTAATATACAAGGAGAAAGTGGATTTTTAAGTGACGTAGGTGATGTTGATGAAATGTCAGAAAATGCAATAAAAATACTGCAAGACCCTGAGATGCTACTTAAATTTAAAAAGAAAGCTAAATTGATAGCCAAAAGATTTGAAACAAAAGCAATAGTTCCAATGTATGAAGAAATATACAAAAATGCTTTAACTGCTCTTTCTGTTAAAAATTAATCATCTTTAGCTCCTTATAAATGAGATTTACCAAGTCAAGTAATAGTTAATAGTATAATTAATAATACTGTTTTTTATTGTTAGTAATAAGTTGAAGTATAATAGCAATAAAAATTACAATTAAACAACCTACCAGATTTAACCATAAATAAGGCATTAAATCGATATACCATAAATAAATAATAATAGCTTGCGTAATTATTGCTGCCCAAAAAACAGCATTACTTTTTACATATTTAATGAAAAATGCTAATAAGAATACCCCTAAAACATTTCCATAAAAAATGGAGCCAATAATATTTACCAATTGTATTAAATTATCAAACAAATGTGCAACACAAGCAATTGATATTGCTATAACACCCCATAATAAGGTAAACCATTTTGAAGCTTTGACATAATGCTTTTCATCCCTAACTCTTACATTTCGTTTATATAAATCTATTGCAGTTGTAGAAGCCAAAGCATTTAGTTCTGAAGCAGTACTAGACATAGCTGCACTTATAATAACTGCTAATAATAAGCCTATTAAACCACGAGGTAGGTTTGTTAAAATAAAATGAATAAAAACATAATCCTTATCATTGGTTTCAGCATCTGGATTTGCTTTTAAGATCAATTCTTTTGTTTGTTCTCTCAATCCGTTCTCAAGAGTATTCAAATGAGTGATTTCATTTGAAATATTCTTTTTATCTACTTTGTTTTCTACATTAAAATATAATAATTGCTTGTCTTTTATAGCTAATTCTATTTCTTTTTTATCAATTTCTAATTGATGAAATTCCGAAGCAAATTCTGAATTCCTAACATCTTCGATTGCAGTAGGATTAAAGTTTAAAGGTGATTCATTAAATTGATAAAAAACAAATACCATTACACCAACTAACAGAATAAAGAACTGCATCGGTACTTTTAACAGGCCATTCATAATTAACCCCATTTGACTTTCTCTTACCGATTTACCGCTTAAGTATCGTTGTACTTGACTTTGATCTGTTCCGAAATAGGAGAGTGCTAAAAAAGTTCCACCAATAATACCACTCCAAAAAGTATAGCGATTATCAAGATTAAAAGAAAAATCCAATATATCAAGCTTGCCATTTACACCAGCTAATTCTAAAGCTTTTTTAAATGATATCTCTTGGGGCAAATAATTTAATATAATTAAAAAAGTAATAAACATTCCAGCAAAAATGACAGCCATTTGTTGCTTTTGAGTAATGCTAACAGCTTTTGTTCCGCCACTTACCGTATATATAATTACCAGTGAACCGATGATCACATTTAGAGTCACTAAATCCCATCCTAAAACTGCAGATAGTATAATTGAGGGTGCAAATATGGTTATGCCAGCTGCTAGTCCTCTTTGAATTAAAAATAGAATGGCTGTTAAACTCCTTGTTTTTAAATCGAATCTACTTTCTAAATATTCATAAGCAGTGAAAACTTTTAACTTATCATATAAGGGTATGAATACCATACAAATAATTACCATAGCAATAGGAAGTCCAAAATAAAATTGAACAAAGCCCATTCCATCATGATAAGCTTGACCAGGAGTAGATAAAAATGTAATAGCACTTGCTTGAGTTGCCATTACACTTATACCAACGGTCCACCAGTTTGAAGAATTACCACCTTTTAAATAATCGGTAACATTTTTATTATTTCGAGTTTTATAAGTTCCGTAAAGTACTATAAAAGATAATGTTCCTATAAGGACAATCCAGTCAATTAATTGCATATTATGAGAAGTTCATCATTAAGTAGTAAAAAAGAATGATGTAAATTGCGTTTATAATAAGAACCCAAGTATACCTTCTTTTCCAAGTAAATTTTAAATTTTCTTCTTTCATGAGGTTAGTTTTAAAAAGATGAATTTTAATTATTTTCCAATCGATAATAAATTAGCAAATAATCTATAAGCGCCAGAGACTCCAGCCGGTAATTCTCTAAAGAAACTTATACCCGTATAAATATAATATCCTTTTCCATAGGATGCAACCAATAAAGAGCCTTTTGTTTTTTTACTGCCTTTATCATTCATTCCTAAAATTGGAGTAAATTCTTTGCCCCATTTATTTGGAAAATAAAGACCTCTTTCTTGTACCCAATTTTCAAAATCTTTCTTTGTTATCTTATTTGGGTAGTTTAATACTTGGTGATCAGGAGCCAATAAAGTAACTTCCGAAAATTCGTCTGTAACGCGGTCTCTTGAAAGCTCTAATTGATAAGGAGAGAATTCTTCAGTAACTAGCCTATGGCTGGTATTATATTGAACTAATAATGTGCCACCGTTTTTAACATAACTGTTTAATTCAGGTTGTTTAAAAGCTAATTCAGGTACAGTATTATAAGCTCTTATGCCAACAACTATCGCATCAAATTTATTTAAATTTTCAAAAGTTATTTCAGAGGGATTTATAGAAGTTACTTGATATCCAATTTGCTCTAAACTTTCTGGAATTGCATCTCCAGCTCCTTTAATATAACCTATGTTTTTACCTTTTTTTTCTATACTTATATGAACCACTTTTGCTTCAGCATCCATTAATACTTGTTGTAATGGAATGTAATCATAATCTATGGTAAATAATTCTTTTTGATAGGATTGATTTTCAATTGTAACAATGGGTTTTAGTTTTCCTTCACTTTGATTCTTAGGAGGAGTTACTGAAAACAATAAGGTTGCATCATCTCCTTTTTTGAAAACTGAAAAGGTTTGTGATTCAGGAGAAATCACCCATCCTTTTGGTAATTGAAGTGTAACGGATCCATCTAAATGATCTCTTCCTGCTTTTATTATTACAGGAATTTGTTTTGCATTATTATCTGAAAATATGATTACTTTCTCTTGAATACTTGCAGTTGCTATAGGTAATACATCAAATGGTTGATATACTTCCCCTTTAACAGGGTCATTATATTTATATACTAAATTTCTTTTATAACTTAAATGCTTACCATTAATAGTTAACTGAAAAGTAATTGGAAAACTCATCGCCTTTTCAGGAAGGCCTATATTATTTTTATCGGCTACCTGGTACATACCTATAGTCCCTTTTTCGTTTAACCAATAAGGAGTACTATAATTTTGATAATTAAAAGTGCCTTCAACACTTTCAATAATTGTTTTTTTGTTTTTTTCAAGTTGGTAAGGTTTTAATGAAGCTGGAAAAGAAACAAACATTGAATTTATCGAGCCTAATTCAATGTTTAAATTAGATCTATTAATTGCTTCAATCGTTACTTTTACTTCCCCATTTTTAACTGTATTTTGCTGATCAGCAACAGCTTCCATATAAAGTCCAGCACCATCTGCAATAAGTTCTTTTATTTCTTCTAATTTTACTATTTTCCAATGTCCTTGCGGAAGATTTAGAATGAGTTCATAAGCTTCCAATAATTCTGGAATCATTAGGGAAGGATCCTTAAAATTAAATTTTTCCTGTATGCGATAAAGTATATCCCCAATTTCTTTTCCACCTTCAATGCGAGACCAAGTTGTATCTATACCATCAAATAAATTTGTTTTATTTTCTGGAAAATCTCCTTTAAGAAATTCTAAATATTCTGTTTGACTTCCCCTGGAGCCCGTATTGCCAAATCCTTGTGATTTATGCATACTTCTACTTAACGCAGCTATTTCACCATTAGATAAGCCTAAATCGGAATAGTAGTTTCCTGTTTCTACTTCCACTAAATTACTCTTATCAGCTTTTTTAAATTTTTCTTTAGATCCATAAAACCACCAAGAGGTGTTAAAAAGCAATCGTTTTGGTTGCCAAGTACCATATTTTTCAGCAGATTCAGGGTATTTATTTGCATCTCCAACTAAATCAAAAGCTTCAAAACTTAACATTGCAGAAGAGGTGTGATGCCCATGAGTACTCCCTGGATTTCTATGGTTAAAGCGATTGATAATAATGTCTGGTTGAAAACGTCTGATGTTTAAAACTACATCATTTAATACATCTTCTTTATTCCAAATTTCAAGAGTTTCCTCCGGATGTTTAGAATACCCAAAATCATTCGCTCTAGTAAAATATTGTTGTCCACCATCAGTTTTTCTTGCAGCAATAAGTTCCTGTGTTCTAATAACTCCTAATGATTCTCTAATCTCTGGCCCCACTAAATTCTGACCACCATCACCTCTAGTCATAGATAAATAAGCAGTTCTTGCATGAACATCATTTGATAAAAAGGAAATTATTTGCGTGTTTTCATCATCTGGATGTGCTGCGATATACATGGCAGATCCCAAAAAGTTTAATTTTTGAAGATTATGAAATATTTCAGATGTTGTTGGTTTATCTGGTTGTTGTGCAAATAAGAAAGATATACTTATTAATAAAGTAAAGAATACTGAAGTGTTTTTTTTCATGGATAGTATTATTCGTAATTCTCAAATATACCTAAAAGATAAAAATACTAAAATTATTTTGTGATATTTTAACAAGTGAAAAAAAAGGATGTTTACTTGTTAGCAATTTCTAATAAAGTTTTATAAACTAAATGAGTGGGTAATCCCATTACATTAAAAAAAGATCCCTCAATTTTGTTAATTCCTATATAACCTAACCATTCTTGAATACCATAACTTCCAGCTTTATCAAAGGGTTGATAGGTATTAATATAATAGTTAATTTCTTCATCTGTCAGTACATTAAACCAAACTTTCGTAGTGTCGTTTATCGTCTTTTGAAAATCTTTTCCTGTAAATGTTACCGAAGTAAATACTTTATGCATGCTACCGCTAAATGATTGTATCATTCTAAAAGCATCACCTGTATCTTTAGGTTTTTCAACTGCTTTTCCGCTTTGCCAAACAATAGTATCACTGGTGATAAGCAAATCATTTTTAGCTAAATTTTGAAATGCATCTGCCTTTAGTTTAGATAAGTAATCGGTTATTTCAACTCCTCGCAAGCTATCTGGATATTTTTCTTCAGTTTCTTTTAATTGAATACTAAAATCAATATCCATTTCTTTAAAAAAGCGTTGTCTTCTTGGTGATCCAGATGCAAGAATTATATTGTAATTTTTTAGTTTTTCAGAAAGCATATCAATTTTTCAATCAGTATTAATTTATAATAAAAGTATATAATAGTATAGCGCACATACCCAAAAGCATTATAATTTTTAACAATTTTGAAAGGAAGGTATAATCACTTTTATTGGATGCATCCCAAATTTTAATGCTAAAATAGAGTAGCGGAGCTAAAACAAATAGTAAAAAACACACAACTGCGACCGTATAGTTATATAAATGGGTGGAAATATAATAGACCGTCCCAAACATGGCTAAAACACTCATTCCAAAAACAATGTATGAAATTCTTTTTCTTCCTAATACAATCGGTAGTGTTTTTAAATCGCCGTTTTTATCACCATCAATATCTTCTATATCTTTAACAATTTCTCTCATTAAAGTAATGTAAAAGACAAAAAACGAATAATTTAACAAGATGTCAAAAATAAAGGATTGATGTTCTTGATTTAGGAATGTAATAGCTGGTAGTAAATCAAATAATCCAAGGATTATAAGACTAAAAGCAAGCAAAGCAGCTACAATTATGTTAGCAAAAATGAGAATCGATTTTATAAAAGTGGCATATAAGTATAATAGGGCAGAGATGACTATAAAAAGGCCAGAAAACTCGGGTTTTCCAATTTGATTCGAAATATAAAAACCCAAACCTACACCAATGACATTAAATATAATAAAAAGGTAATTTGCGTTTTTTTCAGTAACCTTCTTACCAATAATAACTTTTTCTGGCTTGTTGATACTGTCAATTTCTACATCATAAATATCATTGATAATATTTCCTGCAGCTGCGATACTAAAAGTAGCGATCATCAATAGTGTAAAAAGAAAATCATTAAGAGC
>Ga0307985_10000438_pt1 | contig 25062 bp, 19 predicted proteins | sample EllFjometageno80_FD_203155 | JGI IMG/M metagenome (GOLD analysis project Ga0307985, IMG submission 203155) | Marine microbial communities from Ellis Fjord, Antarctic Ocean - #80 | ecosystem: Environmental > Aquatic > Marine > Unclassified | place: Southern Ocean | collected 2014-10-09 | reverse complement strand
TGCCCCAGGGTCAGTTCAGCCGCGTGCTGACCGAATCAAGCACCGAACGGCGAGAGCTACTGCGCACTCTGTTTTCGTCTGAAATATTCGACGATGCCACAACATGGCTCACCGATGCCGCTGCCGAAGCAACAGCCGGTGACCGAGCCGAGCTCGGACGTTTAGATCATCGCCAAGCAGCGCTCGCGGACGAACTCGCCACGCTGACCTGTCTGTCGTTGGGCACCACGACTTCTGCCTTGCGGACCGCAATTACTGACCATCGTCGAGTCGAACTCGCCGTACAAGCCGCCGCCGCCACCGAGCTCGACATGCTGGCACGGCAGGCAACCCGCGACCACCAAACCGGCCTCGACGTCGCCCAACGACTCGAACGCCGACGCCAGGTACAGGTTGACCTCGATCGCCACAATCAGACTGCACCTCAGCACCTCATCGATGTCACTCGGCTGAACGACGCCCGTTCAGCAGTCCCGGTTACCAGCAATGCCCGATCGCTTGCCCAACACCAGCAGCACCGAGACCAAGCACAAAAAAGGGTCAGCGCCCTCCATCTACGACTCAACCAGGCCCTTGACGCCGCTGGTCTCAGCGACATTGGTGACCTGGATCAGGCGACGCTCAAAGCAGTCGCCAACCGCATCACGGTCCTCGACGCCGCATTGGCCGAACGGCGAGAGTCTGTTCTGCAGGTGCACGACATCACCGCTGTTGTCGCTCGATCTCACACCGAGCTCCGCCGCCTCGCCGACGAGATCGACACCCTGAACGAACAAAACGAACTCGCTTTGGCTCAGCTCGACCAAGCGTTATCAGATCTGGCAACGTTAGAGAAAACAGCTGATATCGACGAATGCGAACACCAGCTTCGTGTCGCCGAGGCACGGCTCACCCAGCGCATCGAACTGGCCCAACTCGAAGCCTCCCACGGCAAGCTCGCAGGCCGCGCAACCGAACTCGATAGAATCATCGAACGACTCGGCCTTGCACGCGGAACCGCAGTGCAAGCCCAATCAGCGAATGCTGCGGTGCAACAAAAAGCCGACGCTGCCCATGTCGAGTATCAGGAATGTGATCGCCGCCGTCAGGCAGCTGACCACTACCAAGCCGCCACCCTCAAGCTCCAGACGGCAAGAGTCGAGCTCGCACGGGCACAGGCACAGACAGACCAGCTATGGGACGCCTTCATTGCCGGCACGGCAGCTCGTGTCGCCCAGGCGCTGACCGACGACAAACCGTGTCCCGTGTGTGGGTCGTGCGAACATCCCGCGCCAGCGGTTCCCACCAACGGGGGGCAGGTCGTGACTGAAGCTCACGTAACTACGGCCCGGACCAACAGCGATACCGTTCACGTTCGGGTTCGAGCTCTCGAAGCTCAGATCGAAACTCTGCGCTCAACCCACGAAGACATCGCATCACTCTCGGTCATCGAACTTGCCGCCCAAGTGACCACAACAAAGGCCATGGCGCTGGGCGCTCGCACCGTCGCCGACGAGACCCGCCAAGCTGCCGCCTTGTACGAGCAGGCCGACCACGAACTATCTGCCACCCGCACAGAGCGGACCGTTCTCGACGATGAGTTGCGCGTCGTCGACCAACGGCGCAGCAGGATCGAAGGCGCCCTCGGCGCTATCGCCAACGAACCGGTCGCCCTGTTGCAAGCACAAGCCGCTGATGCAGCAACCGAGCGTGTGCAAGCCGACCGGCTTGCCGAGAGCCGCGTTCAGCTTGTGTCAAGCATCGAGATGTCCAAGCGCACAATCGAGACCATTGGCCTCAGCCAGATCGCAGCCGAGAGCCGCCGCACGTCCGCCCAGGACCAGCTAACCGACCGCCAACGCGATCTCGATGGGGCATCGACACGGTCTCACCACGCAGACCAGACACTCGCCGCTGCCTCTAACGCACCGATTATCGCCGACGACGATCTCGAGCTTCGGGCACGCGCCACCCAACACGCCGGCACGCTTACCCCAGACACCGTCACAGCGCTTGCACGAGAACACGATGCGACAGATGCAGTGCGGCGGGCGCAGTCGTTTCTCGACGACCGTCTTCAACAGTCTCCGTTCAGCAGCCTCGAGCAGGCAATGGCAGCCTTCGCCGAGCCCCACGTAATTGCCCAGCTTGAAGCCCAAACTGCAGCCCATGTTGCCTCTGGCGAACGGCTGCAGGGGCAGCTGCACGAACTCGCCGACGTGCCCGACGCTCCACCCGATATCGGCGCGCTTCGTCAACTCGCGCACAATGCCAGCCAAACATTTGCTGCCGCCAACGAAACGTTGATCGCCATCACCACCGGCCTTGAGCGGATCGAGTCTGAGCTCACCATCATCGAGACGAAACGGATCGACCGCCAAACAACCGACCTAGACACGCGTCGGCTCGAACGAGTCGCCGCAATGGCCAAGGGCGACAACGATCGCAACACCTCGCTTGAAAACTGGGTATTGGCAGCCCACCTTCGCGACGTCGTCGAGCTGGCAAACATTCGGTTGGCTCGCTCGACTCATCAGCGGTTCCAGCTATGTGTCATGGACGATGGCGAGAACAAACGTGGCAAATGGGGTCTCGATCTGGGGGTCGAAGACACCGTGACTGGTACGCGGCGACCAACCGCCGGCCTATCCGGCGGCGAACTCTTCCAGGCATCGCTCGCTTTGGCATTGGGCCTCGCCGACGCCGTCATGAATCAGAGCGCCGGCGTTCGTGTAGACGCCTTGTTCATCGACGAAGGCTTCGGGTCTCTCGACGAAACATCGGTTGAGCGTGCCATTGACCTGCTCGACGAACTCCGCGACCGGGGGGCGATGGTCGGCGTGATCACTCATGTGCCGGCGCTCCTCGAAGCTCTTCCGCTGGGAATCCGTGTGGTCGAAGCAACGAACGGACAAGGGTCAACGATTCAACAATCTGAACGGGCCACCTGACGAACGCCAACGACATAGCCAGAGCCCACCCCGCCTGGCAACGCCAGATCGCCGTAGGCAACACCCCCAGTCCCCGGTTATTCATCTGTGAGCCCCATGCCGCGCATAGCGCCGTGTTGGACTCACAGATGGAGGGCTCAGGTGTACCGAGAAAACGCGCTTGAGCCCTTATTTGGCTTGGCCCTCGGTTCGTCGCGAGGCCAATCGTCAGATATCGACTCCCAGTCACCTGGCTCGACATTGGGCGGTGGTTCGAAGTCACCGTCGTAGCTCGGTGCCAGCTCGGCATAGGGGTTTCGGGTCGTTGGCGCAACATCGCTGTGGTGTCGATCGGGAGCAAGCACCGCATACGGATTCGCCGCCTCAACTCGGTCGTGCTCACTGAGATGGTTCGCAAACGCTGATGGCTGAGGAAGTTCGAGCGCCAACGGTTCTGTGAGAGCGGGCTCAACAATGTCGAGGGCGACATCGGAACTGTCCGCTGGCACCGCCGCAACCGGATCGTTCTCTGCGCTATCTAACGGTTGTTCTCTGTTGTTTGAGCTAGGCGCTGCGGCTTCGATCGAATCGAGCGAAATGAACTGCGGTTCGGTCGCGGGGCTAGGCGTGGGCGCAGCTGCGGCGTTGCTGGCGCTTGCTGCAGCCGGATCAACAGCAGTGACCAACTCGGGTTCTACTGCATCAGTGGGTTCGATCTCGGACTCAACCGCTGGTTCGACCAGTTCGACAGATTCTGGGTCGACGGGTGCATGCTCCGCCGCTTCAGGAGACGGTGTAGCCAACCGCTCTCGGGCCTGCTCGGCGATACGAGAAACAGCACCCGACGCGGCATAGGACCAGTACTCGCTCGCAGGATTGAGGTCGCCCCGTGCAGCAAGCACATCACCCAACGCCAACGAGGCTGCCGGCATCCAATATGGGTCATCACTCGCAACGGCGCGCTGGAACATCGACACCGCAGGATCGATCATGTCGTAGGACGCGTACACCCGCCCGAGCGTGAACAGCGTCCGGTGCTGGACCTGCTCATCGGAATCAGCAAGGAGCGCCTCGAGATCATCGATTGCATCATTTACACGCCCCGCTGCCAGGTTGGCATCAACCAGCCGAAACTGGTCGGTCGGTTCGAAGTCGGCGCTCTCGGCCGTAGCCAAGAGTTCAATCGCAGCGTTCTTCTCACCCGTCTGGAGGAGCAACTCGACGGTGTCGAGCAGCGAGGGCGACATCGCAGCGCCAGCTAACCCTGTGTTCATTAACCCTGTGTTGACCGCGTCCAACGCTGCATGGCTGCGTCCTTGGTCCACCAGCAGCTGAATCAGACGATCTGTAGCCTCTTGCTGAATGGGCGATGAAGGGCTCAAAGCAACGACCCGCCATGCCCGTTCAGCGCGATCAGGACGGCCCGCGTGGTCGGCCACTTCGCCGAACCCGTAGAGCGCCTCTATGACTTCGGGTCCGTCGGGTCGCCGTGCCATAGCGAACTGGGCCGGGCGAGCCATGGTCTCCATAGCCCGTTCGGCATCGCCCATTTCGACCTGGCAACGGGCCGAGGCCATGGCCGCCGGGAATACGTACGGCTCGATATTACGTTCGGCCACCCGAGAGAGGAGGCCAATGGCCTGCTCGTGCAGATGCAGGTGTTCGTACAACAAACCCAAGTTCAACAACGAGCGGGAAGCGGCTGCGTCGTGCTGACTGGCGATGGCGTGGCGCCATGAGGCGATAGCGCCATCAATATCGGCCTCAAGAAACTTGCATGAACCCAGATCGACGAACAGCGACGAGGCGGCAGCGCCCCCGGGATGTTCATTGATCAGCCGGGCGCAACGCCCTGCGTCATTGGGGCCAAAGCCATGTGCGTCAAGTTGCGATCGTAAAAAGTCAGGCAGGGGAGATGGCCCCCACTTCGATCCCCCCAACACGAACATCGGATCAATGTACTCGCGGAGCCTGGTCTCGATGTTGCTCAGGCGCCATCTGGCAGGTCCAACGCCCTGCGCATGTCAATGCGCCTATTCTGTACCGTAAATACGGTCGCCGGCATCACCAAGGCCGGGCACGATGTAACCAACGTCGTTCAGCCCCTGGTCTACAGCCGCTGTGATGACCACGACATCGGGGTCCGCTGCATGAACTCGGGCAATGCCTTCGGGCGCTGCGACTAGGCAGACGAGACGCAAATCGCTTGCTCCGGCAAGACGCAGCTTGTTGATCGCAGCAATCGCAGTGCCCGCTGTTGCCAACATTGGGTCCACAGCGATAGTGACACGCCCGGCTAGACCCCGCGGGATATTGGTGTAGTAGTCGATTGGTTCGAGCGTCTCGTGGTCGCGATACATGCCAATGAAGCCGACAGAAGCAGACGGGACGATGTCGAGAAAGCCGTCGAGCAATCCGTTCCCCGCTCGAAGAATCGAGATGAGCGCCGGGTCGGTTTCAAGTTGCTGACCCCCGGCTGGTCCGAGAGGCGTCTCGACGGTCACCGCGACGGTCGGCAGATCGGCTAGAGCTTCATAGGCCAACAACATCGAGGTCTCGCGCAAGAGGCGGCGAAAGAGCGGCGCAGGCGTGTCAACACTACGCATAAGTGTGAGCTTGTGTTGCACCAGCGAGTGGTCAACAACTACCAACCGTGACGGATCCATTTCAGTCATGCAGTGACTCTAGGCCTGTCCGTTCGCCGACGCCCTGGTGCACGCCACACACGTGACTGACCCGGCCGCAATACAGTTCATGGCGCATGGTGAACTTGGAAGCCGAATTACCGGCCCCGTCCTCTGAACGTATTGCCGTCCACGTGACTAACGACGCGCTCCGCCAGATACGAGGCGGCCATCCCTGGGTCTGGGATGGTTCGATCGTGCGCGCATCGGCGGAAGGCACCGCCGGCGACCTGGCTGTCATCTTTGATGACAAGCGAAAGTTTGCGGCCATTGGCCTATGGGATCCCAACGCTCCAATAGCGGTCCGGATCTTGCATCAGGGTTCCCCTCTCGCCATCGACGCTGCGTTTTTCGCGGACAAGCTACTTACTGCGTTCGCCCGCAGACAGACGCTGCAGGACGACAACGACACAACCGCCTTCCGACTGGTGCATGGCGAAAACGACGGCCTGCCCGGACTGGTTGTCGACCGGTACGACAGCACACTGGTCGTCAAGCTCGACTCGCCGGTTTGGGTCCCGCACCTGGCGGCCATCATCGAGCCGTTGGTCGAACTCACCGACGCTGAACGGGTCGTGCTGCGAGCAAGCCGCCGAATCACCGACGAATTACCACCGTTGCTCAGCGACAGCCCGACCGTCTTTGGGAAACCACCTGCCGGGCCAATCAAGTTCTTTGAACACGGTCTGCAGTTCGAAGCTGATGTCGAACGGGGCCAAAAGACCGGCCACTTCCTTGACCAACGAGATAACCGGGATCTTGTCGGCACTCGGTGCGAAGGCGCGCATGTCCTCGACGTCTTCTGCAACACCGGAGGCTTCAGCGTGTACGCCGCTGCGGGTGGAGCACGTTCGGTCCACAGCATCGATGTCAGCCCTCATGCCATCGAAGCGACCCAGCGCCATATCGAGATCAACCGTTCAGGACTTGGCTACGACGTGCGCCATACCTCGCTGGTCGCTGATGCCTTCGACGCAATGGAGGACCTCGTCGATCGCCATCAGCACTTCGATGTCATCATTATTGACCCGCCATCGTTCGCGCCCAATTCTGCATCGGTGCCTGCGGCTCGCCGGGCCTATCGCCGGCTGACTTCGTTGGCGGTCGATCTACTGACGAACGGCGGCACGCTGGTCCAGGCATCGTGTTCAAGTCGTATCGCAACCGATGAATTCTACGCACTGGTGACCGGCGAGATCGCCGAAAGTGGCCACAAGGCGATTCACACGATTCGCACTGGACACGCACTCGATCATCCGATTGGCTTCGAGCAAGGTGCCTACCTAAAGGCCGTTATGGCCGACGTGGTGCCCGCAAACCGCTCACAAGAAGCGGGCCGCTGGTAGAGCAACGGTTACGCCTTACCGCCGAGGGTCCCTGCATCGGGTCCCCCCGCCTGCAACCGTTACATCGTGCCAAACGACGACGAGAGCAAAATTCTGCCGCCAATGATGAACGATCGGGCGCGGCCTCAGGCCAACCGCACCATGCTCGGCGTCCTTCTCGCATTGTTGTTCGTCGCGGTGGTACTCGCCTCGTGGTTCTTACTATTTGACAATGGCGACTCATCGTCGTCAGCGACCGAGGGCACACAGCCAACCCCGTTGGCGATACCCACATCGACCCCCGTGCCCTCTGTCGCCAACGGCGCCGATGACACCACTGTTGGGGTCACCACGACCGACTCGGTCGACGCCGCTCCCACAACCGCTCCCGTTACCACCGCCACGCCAGTCCCTCAGGGATTCGAAGTCTGCACCACCGAGAACGCGCCGCTTACCGCTGCCTCCTACATCGTCGACACCAACACCACCCCGCTGAACCAGCGTGCTAATCCAGCTGTCAGTGGCGCCCAGGCCGGCACCTTTGACCCTGGACAGACCGGGCTTGTGTTCACTGGCGAGTGCGTTATGAACGTCTCCGACGGGTACACCTGGTGGAAGATCTTCAACGGAGCCGAAGATGTTTGGATCGCCAGCGCGTTCGTGACCCCGAACTAGGGAAACCGGCAACTCAGTCGTCAATTCGGCACCCTGTCAATCAGGGCTCTAACGTCGGCATCATGACGATCGATTGGTCTGCCTCAACTCCGTTCTTTAACAACGACCACCGCGCCTATGCCGACGTGGTCCGACAGTTCACGACAAACGAGATCGTGCCCTATGTCGACGACTGGGAGCGGGCCGGCATGGTCGACCGCGATCTGTATAACAAGGCCGCGCAGATCGGACTGTTCGGCGACGGGTTCGAGGCCGAATACGGCGGCCACGGCCAGCGGGACGCCCTGATGCGTCTGGTCATCATGGACGAAGTCTCCCAGGCAGGGGCAGGCGGCGTCAGCGCGTCGATGCTGTCGAACTACATTGGGTTGCCACCGATTCAACGTTTTGGTTCCGACGAACTCAAGGCCAGGGTCATTGCACCCTGTCAGGCAGGCGAAGCTATCGCTGCGCTCGCAATCACCGAACCATCAGGCGGCAGTGACGTCGCCCGAATCCGCACCACCGCCAAACGCGACGGCGATCACTACATCGTGAACGGTTCAAAGACCTTCATTACCTCGGGCATGCGCGCCGACTTCTATACCGTTGCGGTTCGCACCGGTGGCGAGGGGCCAGCAGGCATCTCGCTGCTCCTTATCGAGGACGACCGCGAAGGCTTTGACCGCACACCGCTCGAAAAGATGGGCTGGCTGTCAAGCGACACGGCAACGCTGTACTTCGACGACGTCCGGGTGCCGGTGTCGAACTTGATTGGCGAACAGGGCACGGGCTTCAGTGCCATCGTCAACAACTTCAATGCCGAACGTATGGACATGGCAGTGCAGTCGTTCAGTTTCTCTCGCGTCTGTTACAACGAGGCACTTGAGTGGGCACGCGAGCGCGAAACGTTTGGGAAGAAACTCGGCGAACACCAGGTGATTCGCCACAAGCTGGTCGAGATGGATCGCCATATTAATGCCGGCGAAGCCTGGACGCAGCTGCTGGCATGGCGGCTCAACCAAGGAGACAACCCCGTTGCGGAAATCGCCGAGTGCAAGGTCGCTGCGACGACCACGTTCGAGTTCTGTGCTCGCGAGGCAGCCCAGATTCTAGGCGGTGCTAGCTACCTACGGGGCAGCGTCGTAGAACGCCTCTACCGAGAAGTGCGTGTGCAAGCTATTGGCGGCGGCTCAGAAGAAATTATGCGAGATCTGGCGTCACGCCAGCTGGGTATCTAGTTTCTGGTCGCTGGACGACCAGCTACCAGTCCTTCTCGCCAGACCATTCGTCATTCGTTGTCGCGCCGTCAGTCTCGCCCTCGGTGCCCGGAGCAGCCTCGGCGACGCCCGTTTCGTCTTCGGCCAGTGGCCCAGCGACCTCTACTCCGGTCGCTTTGGCCCTTGGAGCATCGGGAGTAGGCCGGACGACATGAGCGGCGGGCGCCTCTGACGCTGCGTCGAGCGTGGTGTTGGTCATAGCTACGACGCGGGGGACCATCTGGGCTGCGGCTGCTGGCAGATCACCGGGCGCAGCGTCAAGAGGAGGGGCCGCTGGTGGGACCATGTCCGCGCCAGGCTGTGTGATCTGCACTGGCATGACGGGAACGGTTGGCTTTCCCGGACTCGTGTAATGTTGCGACTGCTGTTGCGACTGCGGCAGGGGCTGAGCTGGTTGCGCATACGGGCCAGCCGGATACGGCGTGGGGTATCCCGGTGGGTATTGGCCGGGATACGGCTGCGGTTGGCCCCATTGTTGTGGGTAGCCGGGATGGGGCTGGGCATATCCAGCGCCATAGCCGGGGGCCATAGCTGCAGGCTGAAGCTGCTGCGGTTGTTGTTGCGGAGCAGGCTGTTCTGCTTCGACAGCACCCCGGCGTCGACGGATCGAACGAATTCCTCGTTCGTCGGAGACGCTGCTGTACACCCAGTCATCGGGCCAGATCACCTTCGCGATTCCACCAATTGCAGCCAACACCGTGCCAAAGATGACAAGGCGGATCATGATGCTGACGAGTGGTGCCAGATTCGCGGCGTACACCGCCACAACCGTGTTGGCCGACGAGCCTCCACCAGCAAGTAACGGCACGATGAATCGAATCAGATAGATGATGACGATAAGCACGACGCCCACACCGACCATGCCGCCACCAAATTGGATCGCGGTCGAAGGTCGCCGATCAGCGACAGCGACTGCGCCTGCGAGCGAGGCGATGGCGCCAAGCATGGTGAGTCCACGCCATCCCGGGCCGTTGCGCAACAAGGCCCACAAGAAGTTCATCGTGGTTTCGCGGTCGGCGACCTTGAAGACGCCGTAGCCATCGGGCGGAGCGGTCTGAGTAATTTCAGAGGTCCGGGCATCTGCAGCAAGCTGTGCCCAGATCGGTTGATAGAGAGGCTGCATGTTGAAGAACACTTCGCCCTTGTTGCGCAGCAGCGCCTCCGGCTCAAGTTCCGCGGAAGTAATCAGTTCGACCTGAGTGCGGCTGAGCGCGTCGGCAAACACTCGGTCATAGGTCTCGCTATCAAAGACATCAAGCAGAACTTCTTCGATGGCCTGATCTCTTGTAATCCGCTCTTCGGTGATGGGATCGAGCGCAGCATCGTCTTCGAGCAAGCTGCCAAGCCCACCGTCGGGTTCATCTTGCACATTGCCTTCGGCGAGGGCGATGATCTCGCTGCGAAATCCCTCGAACAGCCGCTCGCGGATATCCGCGTTCGTCGCAAGCTCAGAGGTGTTCTCAAGGAACATCTCGGACGTGTGGAAGTGCTGATCGACATAGCGAAAGACGCCAGCAAACAAAGCGAGGAGCACACCGATAGTTACCAGTCCACTCGCAACTATTCGTCGGATATCGTTACTCCAGCGCTCGGGCCACCCCTGCAGTAGCCAATAAACGCAGGTTAATACGTCGGCGACTCGAAATCAGCCCAGCACACAAAGGACGAGTCCCTAACAGGGCGCTGAAGACTGCCGATGTTGGGTATCGGCGGCCAGTCGCGTGACCTCAGGCTTGTCGGGACCGTAGCTGGGGAAGCGAAAAGACGGCCGAAGGCGGACTACCCACGAGGCTGCAGGAATCGTCCTTCCTGGCCTGGAATGACGGTTTTTGAGAATGCAGCGAACTCCTAATACGCGCAGGCCCACCTTTTCTGTTTCGTTCCGGAGCCACCGACCGATGGCAGGGTGCTACGACCAGACGGCGCCAAGTACGGTGATCCGGTGAACAAGCGCGGCGTATGGGGGCCGGCTCCGGCAGCATTGGCACTTGGCATGCTCGCAATCATGGTCACTGGCGCGTTCTACCTCGGCGTCCGAGGCCTCTTCTAACCAGTCCGTTATCTAAGAGATTGGCAAGAATTCGCCGCTAGCGACCGAGCCGCGGCTCGTTGTTGCTTACGATGCAGAAGCATGCCGAGTACTTCGACCATCTTGATCGCCGAAGATGACCGCGCCGCGCGCCAAGCGCTCACTCGCGCCTTGCAGTTCGAGGGGTACGCGGTGTTGGCTGCGTCTGATGGCGGCGAAGCCCTCGAGTTCTTAGGAAGTAACGAGCCTGATGCCATCGTGCTCGACGTGATGATGCCGGGGATCGATGGCCACACAGTCTGTCGACGAATCCGCGACAAGGGGCTGCGCACACCGGTGCTCATGCTGACGGCGCGACACGAGATCGCTGATCGTGTCGCTGGCCTCGACGCCGGAGCAGATGACTATCTCGTCAAGCCCTACGCGCTCGACGAACTGCTCGCCCGCCTGCGTGCCTTACTGCGACGCACCAGCGTGACCGGCAACGATGGATCGACAATCGAAGTCGGCGACCTGACGCTCGATGCGTCTGCCCGTCGCGTCACACGTGACAGCCGAGTCATCGACCTGACGAAGACCGAATTCGACCTGCTCGAACTTCTCGTGCACAACAAAGGCATCGTGCTAACCCGCGATGTCATCTATGAACGCATCTGGGGTTTCGACTTCGAAACGGGATCAAAGTCACTCGACGTGTACATCGGATATCTGCGGCGAAAACTCGAAGAAGATGAGTCATCACGTTTGATTCATACCGTGCGCGGCGTCGGCTACGTCGCCCGCGAGAGCTAGCCGGCACGATGAGCCTGCGCAGCCGAATTGCGCTACTCGTTGGTGTCACCGTGCTGCTCGCATCGGCGATCGGCGGCGTCGGCACCACGATTAGTTCGCGCAGTGTCGGCCGAGACCGCGTCGACAGTGCGCTGATCAACGACGCAGAAACCTTCCGGATCGAAAGCCCGCGCCTCGCTACTCAACTTCAGTTCGCGTTCGACTCCCGCCGGGCCACCTGCAACACCGCCGACGACGCCGAAGTCGATGCAGGGACCGAAACTGAGCCCGACCGCCGTGGCCGGTTCCGTTTGCTGACCGAGTTCGCGAGCAACATGCAGCTTCTTCGACCTAACGGCACGGTCTTCGCAACATGCCAGACGCTGCCGATCTCAGCCGAGGAAACCACTATCGCCATCACCGGCGACGGCAGAAACTTTCGCACCGTCTCCATCGAAGGCGAACGCTTCCGCGTACTGACCCGCGGCTTTGGTGACATTGGAGCCGTCCAATTCGCCCGCAGCCTCGAGCTCACCGAAGACACGCTTCGCAGCCTTGTCGTCCGCAGCCTCATCTTTGGGTTGCTCGGCGCAATCTTTGCTGGCGCAGTCGGCTGGTTGTTCGCGAAACAAGCCACTGACCCGGTGAAACGCCTGAGCGAGGCAGCAGAACATGTTGCTCGAACCCAGGACCTGGGCGAACGTATAACGGTGGACGGCGACGACGAGATCGGTGCACTCGCAACCAGCTTCAACACCATGCTGTTGTCGCTCGACACCTCACGAGAACAACAAAAACGGTTAGTGCAAGACGCCAGCCATGAGCTACGCACACCGTTGACCAGCATGCGGACCAACGTCGAGCTGTTACAGCGACACGCGGAGATCAACTCTGAGGTTCGTACCCAGATCCTCGATGACATCGGAGCCGAACTGAACGAGCTCACCCAACTCACGATCGAACTGGTGGACTCCGCAACCGAGGTGCCCTCCACACTGCATCTTCGCGACGAGATCGACCTGGCCCAATTGGTCAACTCGTGCGTCGAGCGAGCTCGGCGGCGACATCATCGAACGATCACCGTTCGGACCACAGGTACACGTGACGGGACAGTTCATGGAGACAGCGCACTGCTCAGTCGAGCAGTCACCAATCTTGTCAACAACGCGGTCAAGTTCAGCGATCACGACACCGAGATCGATATCGATGTCTCCATCGGCGAACTGACCGTCAGCGATCGAGGGCCTGGCATTCCTGCCGACGATCTCCCCTTCATATTCGACCGCTTCTACCGCGCGACTACGGCCCGGTCTGCACCAGGATCCGGATTGGGCCTAGCCATCGTCAAACAGATCGTCAGCGGCCACGGCGGCACAGTGAGTGCTGTTAACCGACTCGACGGTGGCGCACAGATCAGGTTCTCGCTACCAGTCGTGACGACCACACAGTTCGGCTGAACACCTAACATCGCCCATCGCCGAACGGCGAACTGAGCTCCCCAGATCTGTGTGCGCCGGTTCTGCGTACCCCAACGCAGGACGAAGTAGTTGGCTGGCAGCACACAATGGCAAGCCGACCACATTCGACCAGCAGCCACGAACCAACTGGATGAACAGGGAGGCCTCCGACTGCAGCGCCAATCCACCGGCCTTATCCATCCCGGCGCCAGTGGCCACATAGCTCTCAATATCAGCGGCTGTGAGCGTCCGCAGTTCCACGGTAGTTGTGACGAGCCCGACCGCAGGCGCCGCTCCTCGGTCGCCCACACAGACCGCCGTAGCAATGACCAGCGGACGGCCCGACATGTGCCCGAGCATGCTCACGAGATGGTCACGTGAAGCGGGCTTGCCGAGTATTGACCCATCACACGCCACCAAGGTGTCCGCCGTCAACAGCAGTCTGCGATCTGAACCCACCGGGAACGCTGCGAACTTTGCCCGGGCGATCCGTTCAACGATGACACTCGGATCCCGCTCGTCGGGGTCGACGAACAATTCTTCGTCGATAGCGATCGCTTCGATGTCGAATGCCAACCCGAGCGAAGCAAGGAGGTCAGCGCGTCGTGGCGACGCCGATCCAAGGGTGAACGAAACCGGGATGGGCTTAGCCACCGCTAACAATCGAGTCCGCGCCACCGCCGGGCGGCTGATCGTTGTCGCGATCGGTCAGCCATCCTTCGGGAAGGTGAACAGCACGTGGGCCGCCGCTGTGGCTGCGGGGTTGGCGCAACACGCCTGGTGGAAACAGCTCGGACGGATCGACCAAGTCAACGAGCTCTCGCAGCTCGGTCAGTGTTGTGAACCGCGCAAACTGATTGCGCAGGTCGCCACCGATAGGAAAACCCATCAGGTACCACAACGCATGCTTTCGGAACTGGCGCAGCGCACCTTCGTCGCCGTACCAGTCCACCAGCATCTCGGCGTGGCGCAGCATGGTGTGGCTGACCTCGCCAAACGCGGGGAGCTCGGGCAGCGGTTGGCCATCGAACGATGCGGCCAGAGCGCTGAACAGCCACGGCCGCCCAAGACAACCGCGGCCGATGACCACACCATCGCAATCGGTTTCGCGCATCATGGCGAGCGCGTCGGCGGGCTCCCAGATATCGCCGTTGCCGAGCACCGGAATCGATGTCACGGCTTGCTTCAGTTCGCCAATGGCTTGCCAGCGAGCGTGACCCGAATACAGCTGCTCGGCCGTGCGAGCATGAAGTGCAATGGCGGCGCAGCCTTCGTCTTCAGCGATGCGGCCCGTCTCGATGAACGTCATGACGTCGTCGTCGACGCCCATGCGGAACTTAATCGTGACCGGGATGTCGCCTGCCCCAGCCACAGCGGCGTGGACGATACGTCGAAGTAGTCGATGCCGAACCGGCAGCGCTGCCCCGCCACCATGCTTGGTCACCTTGGGAACCGGGCAGCCGAAGTTCATATCGATGTGGTCGACGGCGCCCTGATCGACCAGACGCCGCACGGTCTCGCCAACATCTTCAGGAACTGTGCCGTACAACTGGATGCTGCGGGGCGACTCGTCACCACCGAACTCGGCCAGCTTTAGCGTCTTGGGATGGTTTTCGAGCCAAGCGCGAGCGGTGATCATCTGATTGACGTACAACCCTGGAGCTGCGTCGACCGACAGTGGCGACGCTCCAGCGGTGCGACCCTGTTCGCCGTATTCTCGACATAGTGCTCGGAACGGCACGTCGGTTACACCAGCCATAGGAGCCAGGATCACCGGTGGCCATACCGCCATCGAGCCGATCTGGAGCGCCGAGAACTCGCCAGGCGCGGCACACGCTGGCGCCATACCCTCGGGTTCGGGTGCCACCTGTTCAGGTGGTGTCTGTACCGATATCACCCCTCCAGCTTTGCGTGTCCTGCGCACAATCACACCTCTTTTACCCCATCAGCTTTCCCGGGTGGTCCTATTGGCTCGGACCTAGGTCCTACGATGACAGGCTGATGGAGACATCTCCCGACGCCCCAGAGGCACCCGAAAAACCGTCAACGGTCAGCTTCGGATTACAAAGCCGCGATGTGGTGCCCATGCTCGCCCTGGTCGCTGGCGTCGCTGCAACCTTCAGCGGTAACCAGCCCACGGGCAACTCAGCGGCCGACTTCGTGTGGTCGTTCGTATTCGCCGCAAGCCTTGTATGGCTCGGACAGTTCGCAGACCCTCGGGCATTCATGCTGTCCGCCGTCCTGGTACTTTTCTTCAGCGGCCTTCAGGTGCCAGCCCTCATCTTTGGCGCTCTGTCGATCGTCGCTGCGATGACCATCACGGTATGGCGCCCCTTTGATCGCGACAGCTGGGCGATCGGCGCGGGGTTCGCTGCGGCGATGGCCGCCCAGGCAATTCTGTACCTGCCCAACCTCGGGTTCAGTCTCAGTGCCTCGCTACTCGCTGCAGTTGCGATTGCACCGCTTGCGATCACAGGCTTTCGCCGGCTGCCGGCGGATCATCTACGCATCGCCCGGCGCGCAGCGTTCACCATCACGGTTTTTGCCGTTGTCGCATCCGTCCTGACTCTGATAGCGGCATTGAGCGTGCGCAGCCAGATTGTGAGCGGTATCGAACGTGCAGAAAGCGGAATAACTGCAGTCGAGCAAGGTGCACAACCCGAGGCTTTGGTCCTGCTCGATATGGCCCAGTCTGACTTCGACAAGGCTTCTGCCCGTCTTCGTGGTCCGCTCACCTGGCCTGCCCGATGGGTCCCCATCGCTGCGCAACATAGCCGGGCACTTGAAACCGCAGCCCGTCAGGGCGCAGCTCTGGTCAGCACGGCCGCACGAACAGTCACCCAGGCTGACGTTGACAAGATCCGTGGCCAAAACGGACGCCTCGACCTGGCGCTTGTGGAAGCGGTGAACGCCGAATTGAACCTGGCGAGTCGAACACTCGCTGCGGCGCGAGTTTCTCTGCAGGACGTAAACAGCCCGTGGCTCGTTCCCTTGCTCAGCTCGCGCCTGGCTTCAGTCAACGAGGAACTGGCTGCAACAGGGGTCAACATCGACTTGGCCAACCATGGCACGGCCGTGTTGCCCAATATGTTCGGAGCTAACGGGCTACGGCGATACATCGTGTTGTTCGTGCAGCCATCTGAGTCGCGAGAATTTGGCGGGTTTGTTGGCGCATACGGCCTTCTCGAAGCTGACCAAGGCCAATTCACACTGGTTGAATCAGGATCAATCGATACCGATCTGGGCGTCGGCAAAGCAACGTTTAGCGACCCAACATCTTTCCCCCAGCCCTACGTCTTTGCCGGGCCGAGCACTCAACCACAGAACCTGACCGCAACAGCGGACCTCTCCACTATTGCCAACGCAATTCGCGATCTCGTTCCGCAATGGCGACAAGACCCCAACTTCCTCATCGACGGCCTGATCACCATCGACCCGTATGCACTTGCCGGCATGCTTGAGCTGACGGGACCGCTTGATGTCGACGGCCGCGACGAGCCCATCACCGCCGACAATGTTGTTGACTTCTTGTTACGCGATCAGTACCTGCAGTTTCAGGTCTCCGAACGCGATCAGCGTCAGGAAGTATTGCGTGAGTTGGCTGGCCAGGCGTTCAACCGGTTGTTCGCCATCGACATCCCAGGACCCGAGAGACTCGGCTCGATCTTTGGCCCTGCCGCTCGCTCCAACCGGCTCAGCATGGTGACCTTCAACGAACAAGAGAACGCATTTCTTGACCGCATCTTCTTGTCAGCGGATCTGCCACAGGTCGGGTCAGCCGTCGACATGGTCGGCATCTATGGCCAGACCGGCACGGCATCAAAGCTCGACGGCTACGCCACTCGCACCACGACCTATGACGTCCAGTTCGACCCGGCAACCGGTCAGGTTGCCGCAAAGCTGGTGATCGTGGAATCGAACAATGCCCCCCGCGACAGCGGTGAATACGTGCTCGGCCGCAACGAGGTCCAAAGCCCTGGTGGGGGAATGCTCGAGGTCGGTGACAACTTGCTTGCGCTCGGGCTGTACACCCGGGCCACCGTCGATTCATTCGTGGCCAACACTCCCTTCCGAGTAGAGGATTCACAACCAGCATTCACCTATGACCGGTATCCGATCTACTTCGAGGTCCCGCTTGGTGGTAGCGCTCAGGTCGCAGCGACGCTTTCGGCGCAGCTCGAGCCCGGCCGCTACGACGTGTTCATCCCCGCCCAGGCCACGGCGATCATTGGCGACTTCACCCTGACGATTCACCCGACCGAGGGCTGGCGAGTGAGCGGCGTAGAGACCGGCGCGGACGGAAGCTGGTCGCAGACCTTTCCAATGGATCAGGCACGCTGTTTCAGCTTCACCTTCGAACGAGTTAGCTAAGACCCCTCGAACGACCGAATCACGCCATTCTGACTCATGAAGATTTTCGCCCCAGATGTTGACGTGCGACTTCAGTCGTCTATAATTAATTTCTGCACAGTGCATTCGCGCACACCCTTGGAAAACGAAGAGCCACCTAGCTCTCGGGAGGAAATACCATAATGACTCGTAAAATGTTGACGGCTAGCATGGTGGTCGCTGCAGTTCTTTTGAGCGTAATGTCTTTCGGTGGTCTCACCGCAGACGCTCAAGGCAGCGCAACTTGTACCTACGAAGAATACATCGCTGGATCTGTGACATGCGCCCCAGCGGTTGCGTACCCAGGTCCGTTCACAAACATGCCTACCACCCCAGGTGGTCCTTATGGCTTGGGCACAACTAGCCCAGTTGCTGGCGCTGCTGCCCCTGTCGCTGCTACTGGTGGCGGTCTCGCCCAAACCGGTAGCGAAAGCGCTGTTCTAGCCTACGCCGGTGCCGGCCTCATCGCCTTCGGCGCTGTTGCTCTCGGTAGTCGCCGCAAGTTCTTCCAAGGTACGCTCGAAGACTGAGCGTGTGCGCTTGACGTGACGTAAGTTGCGTCGATCTTCAAGAAACCCTCGAAAGTGACGACGGTCACTGCCGGGGGTTTCTTGCCGTTTTGCCTCACTGTTTTTATCCCACTGTTGGCGACGACGTACATCTCGACATCTACTGATCTGGCCGTCTGCAACTTCACACGGCCAGTCGCTTTCTCATGATCACGACTCCGTCTGTCTCCCATCAGCCAATGATCGAATCACGGCACTACTCACTATCTTTCAGTGAGTAGTTGCGTACTCAGTGGACAAAACTGCCGTCCAGATGCCGTGCCAACGCCTCACAATCAACTATCGACGCGACAAAACGACCAACCACAGTCCTCTCGCCGCTCCGTGTCATGCCGATCCTGGGGCCGTGCACTGTGCGCCAGCCAGACTCAACGCGGCAACAGCCAGATTGATCGCGCTCATTATCGACAGTGACCAGTTCAGCGAGAGCTCGTTATGTGGAGATGATCAGTGCTCGTCTGCGGCGACGCTGATAGAGACGGCGGCTGTTGGTGTCTCATCGGCATCGTCAGCAGCAACCAAGCTGCCAAGCGCCCAGATCGCGGCAAGCATGCCAAGTGCAATCATCGCAATCGATCGACCGATCGGGGGACGCTCAAGCTCGTCTTCGGCTAGCTGCTCTTGCTTCCGTGGCAGCAGCAACGCCATCAGATTTCCGAACGCAAGCGCCGCACCTATGGCGAGCACCAGCAGGGCAAGCAGGTTCTCTCCGAAGATCATCGCCTGCGAGCGTACTCAGCGAGCCGTCCGAATAGGTCAGCGGCACCGGTCGAGCCCGTCCCACCCATTGGTCGGGCTCAACCAGCCATGGCTACGTCCGATGGAGTTGGGAGCATGGGGCGACCCGCTACACATGGCGTCTCCCTTCACTTCTGACCGGGAGCACGGCCCCAGTGGCCCCCGCGGGGTCATCCAGGCTCCATTGCGTGCTTATGCTAGCTGTAGTGCGCCTGGACGGGGCCACCAGCCCACCTATACAGCGCGTCCCGTGGACCACACCACTTCTGCGACTGCAATTGTCGTCGGGCTAACTCTGTACAGCGCGCCTGAAGGAGCGGCGTCACCACCTGAGTCACATTGCGACCGCTGTTAGGTGCGAGCCATGTTTGCGAAACGGGTTTGGTGTCCGAGCCACGCCAGACGAACAACCCCAGTTGGGCCTGCACGGTGTTTGGCGATGATCACCTCGGCCTGGCCTTTATCGGCACTATCAAGGTTGTAGACCTCGTCGCGGTACAGGAACATCACGATGTCGGCGTCCTGTTCGATCGCACCAGACTCACGTAGATCAGCCAACATTGGCCGCTTGTCGGTGCGCTGTTCGAGTCCGCGAGAGAGCTGTGACAGCGCAATCACGGGGCACTCAAGCTCGCGAGCCAGAATCTTCAGGCCACGGCTGATCTCAGAGATCTCGACTTGACGGTTCTCGGCGCTGGCTCGGCCCGACATGAGCTGCAGGTAATCGACAACAACAAGGCCCATGTCGCCGACCTTGCTCTTGAGGCGACGGGCCTTTGCCCGGATGTCCATGACGGTGATGTTTGGATCGTCATCGATCCATAACTGGGCCTTGCCTAATCGGCCCATTGCCTGCGCCAGCTTGGTCCAGTCATCGTCTTTCAGACGTCCGTTGCGAATACTGGTGGCGTCGACCTTGGCTTCGGAGCACAACATGCGCTTGCTCAGCTCAAGCTTGCTCATTTCGAGCGAGAACAACAGCACAGGGCGTTGTTCGTTCATGGCCGCATGAGCCACCAGATTGAGCGCAAAACTGGTCTTGCCCATGGCGGGACGGGCGCCAACGACGATCAGGTTGCTTGGCTGCAGACCTGCGGTGAGCTCATCGAGGTCGATGAAGCCGGTCGGAGTGCCGGTGATAGCGTCTCCACGGTCATACAGCTGCTCGATGTCATCAAGGGTTTCGCCCAAAAGGTCATGCATGAAGGCCATGGAGTCGGTGACTCGGCCCTGCGCCACGTTGAAGACCATCGACTCGGCTTCGTCGACGGCTCGCTGGACATCTTCGGGTTGTGAGTAGCCAATCTCAGCGATCTCGTGTGCCGTTGTAATGAGCGACCGCAGGATGGCGTGTTCGTACACGATCCGGGCGTAGTGCGATGCGTTGGTCGCTGCAGGTGTGCCCGCCGAGAGCGACATGAGAGCACCAGTGCCCGCGACCGAGTCATCGACACCGGCCCGCGTGAGCTCGTCGTTGACGGTAATGACATCGACCGCCTCGCCTCGGCCGTACAACGTGGTGATTGCCGAGAATATGGACTGATGCACCGGTTTATAGAAGTGAGCGGCTTCGACGATCTGGGTCGCGTCGATAATTGCATCAACAGTGAGCAACATGGCACCCAACAGCGAAGCCTCGGCTTCGATGTTGTGTGGCGGCACCTTGGCCGACGCCGGCACAGGCATCGACCGAACATTGTCGGACGGGCCGTAGTTCTCAACAGGCTGGTTCACTAATCTACCTTGCCCGATATAGCTCGAATCTCCAGTGGACAAGCCTGGGGAAGTGTGGGGATTTCCACAGAATAACGGGGATAACCTACAGGCGAAATGGGGATTGCACCGCAGAAAATGGGGATTGTTGACCCCGAGATGGGGAGTTTTCCAGTGTTCCTGTGGATTGTCGCGACGTGTGGTTCGGCGGTTCGGGCGTAGTTCGTCAATAATCCCACACGCCTGAGTCTGACACGCCGGTGTGACAGTGCGGCCCAAGAGCACCCGATCGGGACTCAAACGCCGAAGAAAACGGCAAAGGCCCGCTTCCGGGGAAGCGAGCCTCTATCGAATCTAATGATTGTGCCCGTCATTCCTGCGAGTTTCGAGCCCCAAGGCGGGAAACCCGGTTAGTGAACGAAGCGAACAGCGACTAGCCCTCGTCGGAAACGACGGAGACGCTAATCGCCATCTTGACCTCAGGGTGCAGTTCAAGAGTCACCGAGTGATCGCCGAGTTCCTTGATGGGTTCGTCCATCTGAACAACACGGCGGTCGATCTCAATACCGGCATGAGCGGCGGCACCAATGATCTCGGTGGCGCCAACAGAACCGAACAAACGGCCCTCTTCACTGGCACGAGCTGCGATTACCATCGGCGTTGCGCCGATGCGCTGTGCGAGTGCATTCGCTGCATCGCGGCTCTGGGCGTTGCGCTGATCTTCTACGCGACGCATTGCGTTGGCCTCGGCCTCGGCGCCAGGAGTGGCGCGCATGGCAAGACCCTCTGGGATCAAGTAATTGCGGCTGTAGCCGTCGGAGACATCGAGGATTTCGCCACGCTTGCCTAGCCCGTCAACATTACTGCGAAGAACGATCTTCATTATTCGGCCTCCGTGGTCTCAACCTCGGCAACCTCTTCGGTGCTGTCGTCGGTTGCGGCGGTGTCAGTGACATCGTCGCCCTCGGCGCCAGGACCTGGAGGTGGACCGCTCGGACGTGGTGCTGGACCATCGGCCCGGCCGCCACGTTCGTTGTCGCGACGATTGCCGCCACGCTGAGTGGTGACCCGGTTGGTGTAAGGAACGAGCGCCATTTCACGAGCGTTCTTGATCGCACGAGCGATCTCCCGCTGCTGCTGGGTGTCATTACCGGTAACCCGACGAGCCCGGATTTTTGCCCGGTCACTCATGAAACGACGAAGAACGTTGACGTCTTTGTAGTCGACGTACTCGATCTTTTCTTGGGTGAGTACAGAAACCTTTTTCTTGCCGCGATGTGGTTTATCGCGGGGCTTCATCGTGCGCTTTGGCTTTCCTCGGCCGGCCATTAGAAAGGCTCCTCGTCGTAGTTGTAATCCTGCTGTGGTGCTGGTGCCGCTGCCTGCTGGCTCGGCTGGTTCTGCTGCTGCGGATTCTGCTGCTGCTGCTGTTGTTGTGGGGCGCCGCCGCCACCACCGAAGTTGCCGCCGCCACCGAGGTTCTCGTCGCGGGGGTTACGGGCGACTTCGACCGATGCCCAGCGAAGACTTGGTGAGACCTCGTCAGCGGTGATTTCGATCTTGCTGCGCTTCTCGCCCTGTGGGGTTTCCCACGAGCGTTGATCGAGGCGACCTTCGACAATGACGCGAACGCCTTTGGTCACCGATGCCGCGACGTTGTCAGCCAACGTTCCCCAGCACACGATGTCGAAGAAGTTGACGTCCTCGACCTGCTGGCCGTTGCGCTCATAGCGCCGGTTCCACGCGATCGAAAAATTAGTGACCGAAGCTCCGCTAGGGGTATAGCGGAGCTCTGGATCGCGGGTGACGTTGCCAACGACTTGTACGTTGTTTCCGAATGCCATTAGATGCTTCCTCTCAGGATGCGGTACCGATCAGACCGCGCTTTTCGGCCTCATGATCGGGAAGACGCAAAAGTTTGTGGCGGACGACATCGTCCGCAAGCCGGAGCGCCCGGTCAAGATCGTCAATGAACGACCCAGTCTCTGAAATCAACTCGAGGACGAGGTAGTAGCCCTCGACCTTGTGGTCGATTTCGTAGGCAAACTTGCGTCGGCCCCACCAATCGTTCTTTTCAATCGATGCACCGAACTCTTCTGCAGAAGCAGAAACACGGTTCGATGCCTGAGCAGCGTTGGAATCATCGAGATCGCCATCAAAGATGACCATCAATTCATATGCTCGCATGAGCAACCTCCCTCTGGACCTGAAAACAGGGTTGTGGACTTCACAACAGGGTCAAGATGTAACCGTGCAACGATATCTGCGCTGACGCACGTTTGCCTCACACCGACCACAATGACACAGCGGTGCGACAATTGCCTTTTGGCTCGCTCTCGTTCACGGCGTTCCCAAAACCGGCCTTCTTCAGCACCCGGCTAGTGCCGTGGCTGACAACATTCGCGGTGTCAACGCCGAGTCAAGATCTTCGGTCGCTAGGCACTGGATCGAAGCCAGGGTCGATCCTCTGTTCAGATTCGGCAACGAAGCGAGCACTGATCCGGTCCGACGGAACGACGCAAAGGGTGTCTGACGCGGCACGAGACACGCAAAGCACCCGTCCTCGTCCCGCCGGCCTAGCGGCAGCAACGCCCATCTCCAAGGTTTCCGGGACTGTCGGGGCTTCAGCCCGAACAGCGTTTGCAGGGCTTGCGACAGGTTCAGCGGTAAGGGACGGCCTGCGGGGCACGCAGCCAAAGCAAGACCCGGCGAATGCCTGGAGCAGCCAATGGTCCCCGGGATCGCTAACGCAATCAGCTCAGACAGGATGAGTGCAGGAATCCGAACTACCCGCCGTAAAGGCCGAGGGCTTCGACCTGGTCATCAGCGATGTGGTAGCTCTCGCTATCGTCGGGAAACGAGCCAGAACGCACATCGGCTACATAGGCACTGATGCCGGCAATGCTGTCGGCTTTCAGGTTGGCGTATTGGCGAACGAACTTCGGTACGAAATCGTCCTGCATGCCAAGAAGGTCGTGCAAGACAAGGACCTGCCCGTCGCAACCCGGCCCGGCACCGATGCCGACGGTGGGAATGTCGAGCGATGCGGTGACCATGTCACCAACCTCACGTGGGACACCCTCGAGCACGATCGCGAAACAACCAGCGGTCTGAAGCGCCCGGGCCTCGGCGACCAAGGCGTGTGCCGCCTTGGCGCTCTTGCCTTGCACCCGAAAGCCACCCATGGCATGCACTGACTGTGGGGTGAGCCCAATATGGCCCATCACTGGAATGTGCGCATCGATGAGCGCATCGATCATGGGGACGCGCTTGCTGCCACCCTCGAGCTTGACCGCGCCGGCACCCGCTCGAATCAGCGTGGCTGCATTTCGCAGCGTGTCCTCAGTGGACACGTGATAGCTCATCCACGGCAGGTCGCCGACAATGAGCTGCTTGGGCTTGGCCCTGGCGACGGCGGCCGTGTGGTGCGCCATGTCCTCGATGGTGACCGAGAGTGTGTCGTTGTACCCGAGCACGACCATGGCCAGCGAGTCGCCAACCAAGATCATGTCGGCGTCGGTTTCGCCAATCATGCACCCCGACGGGTAATCCGCGGCGGTGACCATGACGATGGGTTTTGCCCCACGCGCCACTTTACGAGCGGTTAACGCAGGCGCCGTCAGCCGTTTAGCCATCTCAATTCTCCTTGCTGCACATCAGTGCAAAACCGCCGGACGCTCTTCGGCTGCCCGCAGTTGATTCGAATGTATGACATCGCCGCAAGCGATTTCTGCTCGGGTCGACATCACTCGGCATCGCCGGTCGCTTCAGCCGATGACTTGCCTGAAGCGACCGCTGGTGGTGCCGATTCACCCGGTCGTTCAAGTATGGAACGGCGCACCAAATGGTTCCATGAGCACGCTTGACAGACCTCCACGACAAAGGTGACGTGAGTGCCCGGTCGTTTGGCTAATCGTGTCAGCTCGCCACGCAAGGTGATGCAGCGGCCATGTTTCGGGAGGCGCGGCCCAAATACATAGGTGACCTGCACGAGTCGGACCCGGTTGCAGATCGGACAGTCACCCGGGACGCGCTGGCCGACTTCGCGTGCGGCTCGGACGAGCTCAGGATGGGCATCGCATACCTCGCTGAGGTCCAGAACCCCGCGGCGGTAGTTAGCCAGCACCGACGCGCGAGTAAGCCGGTAGTCGATATGGCCTTCGGAGTTCCCGGTAGTGGCCGGCGGCACGCGAAACACAGCACCCACGATCGTAGGTCGAGAATGGCTCCACGCGCCTAGCAGCGCGCTGAAGGAAGCCGGTGTCGTGTATCGGCGGACTACCCGAACGGCATCGAACCTGTCGGGACCGTAGATCCACACGCAACAAAACAGCCGGAGGCGGACTACCCGAACGGCTGCAAGAACCGCGATTCCTTGGCCTGGATTTGCGGCTCAAAAATGCCGCAAGCGGTGACAAACGGTCGTCGAGACATGCCATATACGTTTTTCAGCACCCCGCTAGGTGACACACCGCACGCTGGTTTTGTGCAGTGAGACACGGTCACTGGCTGCTGGTTACTTCACCATAAACACAGACATACCG
>Ga0307985_10000433_pt1 | contig 25148 bp, 18 predicted proteins | sample EllFjometageno80_FD_203155 | JGI IMG/M metagenome (GOLD analysis project Ga0307985, IMG submission 203155) | Marine microbial communities from Ellis Fjord, Antarctic Ocean - #80 | ecosystem: Environmental > Aquatic > Marine > Unclassified | place: Southern Ocean | collected 2014-10-09 | reverse complement strand
CTCCAGATTTAACCACTAACGATCCGGAAAAACAAAAACAATTTGATACCGGTGGATTGAATTATGATAATTCTGGTGCTGAAAAACATACTACCATTACCGTAGTTGAACCAAGTACAAAATCCCAAGGAATGATTTGGGTTGGCACGGATGACGGTAATGTTCAATTAACTCGTGATGGAGGTGGTAATTGGACCAATTCAGCTGGAAAGTTCCCTGATCTACCTGATAATTCTTGGGTGCAACAGATCAAAGCTAGTACTTATGACGCTGGGACTGCTTTTGTCATTTTTGACGAACACAGAAGAGATGATTGGAATCCATATGTTTATCGTACCACTAATTATGGCAGGTCATGGAAAAGAATTGTGAACAATGATGATGTCTTTGGTTTTGCCTTGTCTTTTGTTCAAGATCCGATTGAGCCAAATTTGATGTTTTTGGGAACAGAGTCTGGACTATATGTAAGCATGGATGCTGCGGATTCATGGGCCAAATGGACGCATGGCTATCCTACAGTTCCTACAATGGACCTGCAAATCCATCCGCGCGAACATGATTTAATCATTGGAACATTTGGAAGAGCTTTATGGATTTTGGATGACATCAGACCACTTCGAGAAGCTGCAAAAATGGGAATGAAGTCTTTGACGGAAAAAACCATACATACCTTCCCTATTCCTGATGCTACAAATGCTATTGTAGGACCATATTGGGGATATAGAAGCACTGGGAATGGATTATTTATGGGGGAGAACAAGCCTTTCAATGCGGCCATAAGTTTTTATATAAAAGAAGCTGAAGGAAGTGATAAAGTGAAAATGGAAATCACAGATAGTTCAGGCAAAATTGTGAGGACTAGCTATTTTACTGCGAAGCAAGGTTTGAATAGGGTTTATTGGGGGTTTGAATCCGATGGAATTCGAAATCCAGGTTCTCGCATTCCTTCGGGAAAGGAAATCACTAAACCAAGAGGGTTTGATGTGCTGCCGGGTACTTATACAGTGAATTTAACTTATAAGGAAGTTGCCCATAGTCAAAAAATCAATGTGCTTAAGGACAGTCGTACCGAAATGGACGGCATAGCTTTAAATGCCAAACAGGATTTTATTACCCAATATTATGCATTGGTTACTAAGGTAACAGAAGCAGTTGACAAGGTTGATGCTGCCTCCAAAACTGTAGGCAGAGTATTGGGTTTAGCGGATGGTAATGAAGAAGTAAAAAAACAGTCTGCTGAAATGGAAAAGAAATTGACGGAACTGAGAGAGAAAATTTTCGAGAAAACTGTACAAGGTTTCAGAAATGATCCTGCTATGATTTCAAGTCAGTTAGGTAACATTAGACGCACCATGGGTGGGAGTTATAAACCTGTGACTCAAAGTCAGACTTATGCATACAACAAGGCAAAGAAAAATACCGATCCTGTTGTAGATGAAATCAACGCATTTTTCGCAAATGATTGGGCAGCGTATAAGACCATGATTGATGGTTCAAATTTGGAATTAGTAAGGAAGTTTTGATTGTCATCGCGAGGGACGAAGCCATCTTTTAGTAGGTATGAGGTTTTCAGCATGACTCACTATATTCGTGTTCAATGAGTAAACGCGCCTTAACGAAATATTTGCAATCTCTAAAAAAGAAAGAATTAGAGAATCAAGTACTTGAATTGTATTCTAAGTTTAAGCCAGTTGCCACTTATTACAATTTCGTATTCAATCCGAACGAGGAGAAACTTTTAGATGAAGCTAAATTCAAAATTTCTAAAGAGTATTTTCCGGTTGGTAGAAGAAGACCTAAGGCACGTAGGTCGGTGGCTCAAAAAACAATCAAACATTTTTTAACCCTTGAACTCGATCCATCATTACTGGCAGAATTAATGGTTTTTAATGTTGAAACGGCTGTCAGGTACAACCAAAGAAAGCAGATGAAGCAAGATTCATTTTATAAAAGCATGTTCAATTCATTTATTGAAGCAGTAAACTTAATTGAGTCGAATGGGCTTAAATCTGTTTTTTGGAAACGCTTGAATGAAATCCTCGATGAAGTGGAAAGCCAAGATTGGTTCAATGCCATTGGTTTTGAAAGTGCACTGATGAAGTTGGACGCTTCATGAATGTCTGTTGAAATTTGAGTTCCTTCACCAAGCACTAAATTGGTTTGTACAAGAGGACTTGGAATGCCTTTAATCGTATTCTAAGTGCTAATGATGAGGTCCATAAGGAAGCACAATTAATAAAACATTTTTAGCAGTATTGGAGAATTTTTTATATACAGTTTGATGCTATATATAATTTTCTTATATATTCATTATGAATTACAAAGAACTCATCAGAGGAACCCTCAGAACTATAATATTGAAGTTGCTTTCTGAAAACGGGAAGATGTATGGCTATGAAATTACTCAAAAAGTAAAAGAGCTTTCTTCAGATGAAATAAGCCTCACATTTGGCGCCTTGTACCCAACATTGCATAAACTTGAAAAGGAGGGAGTACTTACCACTGTGACAGAAATTGTGGATCACCGTGCAAGGAAATATTATTCATTGACAGAAAAAGGAAGTCAGACTGCTGAAGCTAAGATTCAAGAATGTTTTGAGTTTTCAAAGACTATGAACTTAATCATGCAGAGTTGATGCTTACTAAGGATCACATTTTTAGAATCAAAAGGTCGGTTAAAAGAAGAGGCCTGGGTAGCTTTTCATTGGAAGAGGAGCTTATTGATTTTATAGCATGTGCTGTACATGAAAAAATGCTGGATGGCGATTCTTTTGAAGAAGGGTATCGCCAAGTAATTATAGAATTGGAATCTCAAGAAATAATTCCTATTCATCAATCTTCAAAATTAATTAAAGATTTAAACGGTTACCAAATGCTTCAAAACTATATAAAAATAGCCCAAAGAAATTTCATTAAACATAGCTCCAACTCTTTCGTCAATCTTGTGGGACTAGTTCTTGGTCTTAGTTCAGTTTTGATTATTACATTATATGTACAAAATGAAGTCTCCTATGATGATTATCATCCTAATGCAGATAGATTATACAGGGTAAATACGATAGCCTATTTTATGGAAGAGCCAATCCATTTTAGTGGCACATCACTCATGCTTCATCAAGCAATTTTGGATGAGATACCTCAAGTTGAGACAGCAGTTTATAAGAGGACCTTATCTAGTAGTCAGCCATTGAAATTTGATGAAAAGTTGTTTTATGACTATCGCTTCAACTGTGTGCAAAAGGAGTTTTTTGAGATTTTTGATATACCGGTGATTGAAGGAGGAATTGATGATTTTTTTGAAAGCCCATACAATGTGCTGCTCTCCACAAGTTTTGCAGTCAAGATTTTTGATACTGTTGACCCTGTTGGAAAAATTATTTCAACTGAAAAAGGAGGGGAGACATATAATTTTAAGGTTGTAGGTGTTTTAGCTGACCTGCCGGATAACACACACTTCAATAGTAAATGGGATGGGATTGATATGATATCGTCAATGGAAACTTATAAGAGCATGTACAATTACCAGCTTGCTTGGGATATAAATGACATGAATGATCCCACTTACCTAAAATTAAAGCCGGGAACAGATGAGGGAGAAGTTGTTACTCAAATCAATGAGATTCTTAAGAGAAAAGTGGGCGAAGAACTCAATTACGAACATTATTTACAACCTGTTCAGGACATCTACTTAAACGCTAGAAAATCTGGAATTGAGTCGGAAGGTGATATTACTCAGGTGTATACTTTTTCATTGATTGGGTTGCTCATTCTAGGAATAGCCTGCATTAATTATATCAATTTGACTACAGGAAAGATCACTGTAAGGACTAAAGAAGTTGGAGTTAGAAAGGTATTGGGTGCTCGGAAAAACCAATTTTTAACCCAATTTATAATCGAAGCCTTTCTTTTAAGTTTCATTGCTCTAGTAGTTTCGCTCATGGCCGTAAGTGTTCTTTTACCACTAGCGAATAATTCATTAGACCTTGGTTTGAGATTTGTGTTTTTTGAGAATTGGGGATTAATTTTTGGTCTCTTTGGTCTTCTATGTGTAGTGAGCTTTATTTCTGGTGGATTTCCAGGCTTATACTTGTCCAAGTTTACTTCTATAAATTTGCTCAATTCCAACATTACTATTCGTAATCGAAGGTTCTCTTTAAGAAAAGCTTTGGTTATTTTTCAATTTGGTATTTCCGCAGCAATCATAGTCTGTACTATCGTGATTGTGAATCAACTCAATTTCATTAGAACAATGGAATTGGGTTTTGATAAAGAAAGTGTCGTATACATTCCTCTTCCACATAGAGAAATGAAAGAAAAGGCAGATGTCATTAAAGAACAATTTAGTAAGGTGCCTGGGGTTGGAAGTGTTTCTCTGACAGGGTCATCCTTGGGATCTGGTCATTTAATGGCTCAGTATACGGAGATAGATGGGCAAGAAGCGCCCAGCTTTCAACTGACCCTTCCTGTTGATCATAATTTTATAAATACAATGGGCATGAAGATGCAATCAGGTAGGTGGTTTGATCCACAGTTGACTACCGATATTGATGAAGGGTTGGTCGTGAACGAAGCTTTTGTTGAACAATTTGGCCTTCAAAATCCACTAGGACTAAAAATAAACAGGTCCGGTCAGCAGAGTGTAATAATTGGAGTAGTAAAAGACTTTCATTTTACAGCTTTATACAATGATATTTCACCTGTTATCTTGCATATGACCAGAGATTATTCCTGGAACTATACGAATCTTGTGGTGAAATTGAATAAAGGTGCCGTGGATAATACCTTTACCAACTTAGAGGAAGAATGGTCCGCAATTTTCCCTGACCGCCCTTTTGAATGGGAATTTTTGGATGCGCAACTCGAGTCGATGTACAGGAAGGAAGCCATTTTTGGAGGAATTTTCAAAGTGTTCGCTTTGATCGCTATTACAGTTTCTTGCTTGGGTTTATTTGGATTGGTTTCATTTTCTGTAGAAAGAAAATCTCGAGAAATAGGGATAAGAAAAGTATTGGGTGCTACCATTTCGAATATCTTGTTATTAGTGTCAAAAGAATTCTCCAAACTTGTTTTACTTGGCTTTTTAATTGCGATTCCTGCTGCCTACTATTTCTTACAAGGATGGCTAAGTGGTTTTAAATACCGCATAGATATCAATTACTCCTACTTCGCTTTAGCGGGTCTAATTACACTTGTTATTGCCTGGTTGACGATGAGTTATATCTCTTTTAAAGCGGCTAAAGAAAACCCTGTAGACTCCTTAAGAGCTGATTAGTTAAAGTAGAGAATGACCAGGCGTGGAATTGGATCAAATTCTCTCTATGTATTTGAAAATACATGAGTTAGATTCTGCTCAGAATTCGTCTTCATAAATAGTGAATAGTCCTTAGTAATGTTAATTTTGCGCCATGGCAGAACAGATCCTTATTTTAGACTTTGGCTCTCAATACACCCAGTTAATCGCGAGAAGGGTAAGAGAACTTAATGTTTATTGTGAAATCCATCCTTATAATAAAATACCAGCAATTACAGCAAACATTAAAGGCGTAATTCTTTCTGGTAGTCCATGTTCTGTCCGCGAAGAAGACGCACCGAATATTGACTTTAGTTTGTTCAAAGGGAAAGTACCGGTTTTAGGGGTGTGCTATGGCGCACAATTATTGGCTCAAAGTTTTGGTGGTAATGTTGTTGCCTCTAAAATTAGGGAATACGGCAGAGCACGACTTAATGAAGTGAATCAAGAGTTTAAACTCTTAAAAAATATAAGTTTAGATTCTCAAGTATGGATGTCGCATGCCGACACTATTTCTGAGTTGCCAGAAAATTTTGAGATTATTGCCAGTACAGAATCTGTAAAAGTTGCTGCCTTTCATGTCAAAGGGGAAGATACGTTTGCCATTCAATTTCACCCAGAAGTTACCCATTCGACAGAAGGCAAAACCCTTGTAAGTAATTTTGTAGTTGATGTTTGTGGCTGTGTACAAGACTGGACTCCTGATTCATTTGCAGAAACAACGGTTTCAGAATTAAAAGCTAAACTTGGAAATGACAAGGTTGTGCTTGGGCTTTCAGGAGGAGTAGACTCTTCTGTTGCTGCTGTGCTTATTCACAAAGCCATAGGTGAAAATCTGCATTGTATTTTTGTAGACAACGGATTGTTAAGGAAAAATGAATTCGAAGATGTTTTGGCTTCTTATCAGGGCATGGGATTGAACGTTAAAGGAGTTAATGTTAAAGATCAATTTTATGAAGCACTTGTTGGTTTAACAGACCCTGAAGAAAAGAGAAAAGCTATAGGTAGAGTTTTCATTGAAGTTTTTGATCAAGAGTCACATAAAATTGAAGATGTTAAGTGGCTAGGTCAAGGAACGATTTACCCAGACATCATTGAATCAGTTTCTGTGAAGGGGCCTTCGGCCACAATAAAATCCCATCACAACGTTGGAGGATTACCTGATAAGATGAATCTGAAAGTAGTTGAGCCATTGAATACTTTATTCAAGGATGAAGTAAGGAGGGTAGGAAAAAGCTTAGAGATTGACCAGAAAATTTTGGGAAGACATCCATTTCCCGGACCCGGATTGGGCATTAGAATTCTTGGAGATGTTACTGCCGAGAAAGTAGATATACTTCAAGAAGTTGATCATATTTTCATTAATGGATTGAAGAAAAATGGATTGTACGATGATGTTTGGCAAGCTGGAGCAATGTTATTGCCGATACAGTCTGTTGGTGTCATGGGAGACGAAAGAACATATGAACGCGTTGTAGCTTTAAGAGCTGTAAGCAGTGTGGATGGTATGACTGCCGATTGGTGTCATTTACCTTATCCATTTCTTCAGGATGTTTCTAATGAAATAATAAATAAGGTTAAGGGAGTCAATCGTGTTGTTTACGATATTAGTTCAAAACCACCTGCAACAATTGAATGGGAATAATATGTTTTTGATCAAAAGAATTTTGACCGTTTGCCTATTGATGTTGTTTGTAACGGTATCAATCCATGCGCAAAATGCGGAAAAGACTTTCAAAGAAGGGAAAGCACTTTTTGATCAGAAGGATTATGCTTTGGCATTAGTAAAATTTGCGCCGCTCACGTCATTGAATGATGAAAGTGAATTAGTGACTTATGCCAGCTATTATTACGCCGTTTCAGCTTACCATTCTGGTGATAGTAAAACAGCTAGAAACATGTTTATGCAATTGAATCAGAAATCCCCCAATTGGTCGGAAAAATCAGAGGTTAATTATTGGCTTGCGCAATTAAGTTTTGAGTCGAATGACTTTAAAAATGGGATGCAATACCTAGATAAAATCGGCAGTGATAGTTATTCAGAAGATAAAGAGAATTTAAAGTACTATCATTTTTCTCAAGTGAAAGGTATAGAAGAACTCAAAATGCTTTTAAACCAATATCCTGAAGAAGTGATCTTGGCAAATAACCTGCTTAATGAAATTTTAAAATTGGATGTTATTGATCAAGATATTGACATGATTAATGACCTTTCTGCTGAATACGAAATATCCGTTAATGTTGGGTTTGACGGTATTGAAAGTTCCCCAAAAAAAGAGGTATATAACATCAGTCTCTTTCTCCCATTTAGATACAGTGAGGATTCTTTGGCTTTGGAACAAATTCAAGGCATATGGCCAATGAGATTGTATGAAGGAGCACAATTGGGCGTTGAAAAGTTACTGGCTGAGGGAATCAAGGTCAATCTACAGACATTTGACACTAAGGGGAATGAAACTGTCACCAAAGACATACTTAATCAACCTGAGATATCTGAAATGGATTTGATGATTGGGCCTGTTTTTAGAGGGCCTGTTCAAGAGGTCTCTGGTTTTTCAAAAGCCAATAAAGTCAATATGGTTAATCCTTTGAGTTCGACAAGTGATGTGATTGAGAATAACCCTTTTGCTTTTCTTTATTATCCATCAAACGAATCATTGGCATTAAAGGCGGCTGAATATGCCAAGTTGAATTTCACCGAAAATAAAAATGCAGCTATTTTTTACAGCGGGCCAGCCGACAAATTAAGAGCGGATTATTACAAAACTTTAATCGAACAAGATTCTTTTCAAGTTGTGATTTTTGAACGAGTTACCTCGGCCAATTCTGTTTTTATCCAGCAATTATTAACAGAGGAGGAAGAGCTAGATAAAGACTCCTTGACTGTTGAGACGATGATAGCTGAAATGGATTCGCTCAGAGAAGCGGAAGTGGAGGATTGGGAAATTTATAGAGAGCGAGATTTTCTATATGATACGCTGAAAATTTTACCTGATAGTATTGGGCATATTTTTGTTGCTTCTGATGATAGGGCACTATCAGCAAGCGCAATTAGTGGTATAGCATCAAGAATGGATTCAATTAACTTTATAGGCTCCTCTAGATGGCTTTCGGCTGAACAGTCCATTTCATTTGAACTTTTGGAAAATATAGACGCCACATTTACAGGTTCAAACTTGATTCGATACGAATCTGACGCAATAGCGGATTTTAGAACTAGGTATGAAGAACGATTTAAGACTTACCCTAAGAAGGGTGTTCGCTTTGGGGATGCATATACTGGCTATGACATTTTGGTCACGTATGGCAGGCTTTTACATGAGTATGGTAAATATTTCCAAGTTGGGCTAAAAAGAAAATCTAAAGTTGCTGGAGAGTTGACAGAAGCATTCGATTATAGATTGACCAATGATAACAGGTACATCCCGATTTTGAAAATCAGAAATTCTCAAATCTCAGAAATCAAAGATTAAACATTTATGGAAACATCAAATAGTCAACGACTCTTTACTGAGGCGCAAAATTTCATACCAGGTGGTGTAAATTCACCTGTTAGAGCTTTTAAATCTGTTGGTGGTGATCCCTTGTTCATTAAATCTGCCAAAGGGGCTTACATGACGGATGAAGATGGTAATCAATATATTGATTTGATCAATTCTTGGGGACCAATGATTCTAGGGCATGGTAATGAGGGAATCGAAACTGCAGTTGCTTCGACTATAAAAAACTCAATGTCCTTTGGCGCTCCGACAGCCGCTGAGGTTGAAATGGCCAAAACTATTTGCGATTTAATTCCTTCTATTGAAAAGGTAAGAATGGTGAATTCAGGAACCGAAGCGACCATGTCAGCAGTACGTTTGGCTAGGGGCTATACTTCAAGAGAAAAAATTGTAAAATTCGAAGGTTGTTATCATGGACATGGCGATTCGTTTTTAATAGCTGCTGGGAGTGGAGCAATCACACTAGGTACGCCCGATAGTCCTGGAGTAACCAAAGGCGTAGCGAAGGATACGATAACCTTACCCTACAATGATCTTCCTTCGGTAGTCGCACTTGTAAAGAATTATGGTGCTGAGATCGCTGCAATCATAATAGAACCAGTTGCTGGCAACATGGGCTGTGTCTTGCCTAAAGAAGGTTATCTGCAAGGACTAAGAGAGGTCTGTGACGAACATGGCATTGTATTGATTTTTGATGAAGTCATGACTGGATTTCGATTGTCAATAGGCGGAGTGCAATCGCTTTACGGTGTTAATCCAGATCTGACTACCCTTGGTAAGATAATTGGTGGAGGAATGCCAGTTGGAGCGTATGGAGGAAAAAAGGAGATAATGGATTATGTTTCTCCACAAGGGCCAGTATATCAGGCCGGAACGCTTTCAGGAAACCCTGTTGCTATGGCTGCTGGTTTATCAATGCTGAATCAATTAAAATTCAATAAATCTATTTACGAGCAGTTAGAAGAGATTACCGAGTACATAGCAATCGGATTCCAAAAGAACCTTGATCAACTTGGATTGAATTATACAATGAATAGAATCGGTTCAATGGTTAGTGTTTTCTTTACGGATCGAAAAGTAACCGACTTTGATACAGCAAAAACTTGCGACACAGGCTTATTCGGAAAGTACTTTAGAGAAATGTTGAATTCAGGTATTTACCTTGCCCCATCACAATTCGAGACATTATTTATCTCAACAGCAATTACAAAGGATATAGCAGATAGAATTGTTGAGGCAAATTTGAAGGCTCTAAAAGCTATTCATCAGTAATACCAAAAACTTATGAATACCTCTATGTAGAAGAATATTTGCAAGAATATTACATAAATAAAACCTACGATATTAAATTTAAACAGCGTCTTGAACCATCCCTGTTCATAGGTACGAAGAAAAGAAATGTATACGTAGGTACTAACACCTACAAACATAATTGCTGCTAGAACCCCACGCCATGTTTCATGATTCATATTGGGAAAAACTTGTGGTGTAAAAAGTTTAAACATTATCAAAAGACCAAGTGCATAGATGAAATAGGCAAAAGCATGAACATGCAGTGCATGTACCAAATGCTTGATAAAGAGATGTTTTCTCCTTACATAAATCAATTTAAGTACTCCAGCAAAAAGCGGAATTAAAATAAACATCATAAAAGGTAAATTGCCTAAAACAAAACCTTTAAACCCTTCATCATTTTCGAAAACCTTCCTGACTTGTTGATTGAAGTGATCTTTGTTTATTCCACTAAATAACATAATCCCATCCCCATTAAAATTTGAACTAATTGAATCCATGAATGCCGCATCCGTAACTTTTTTATCACGTGCAAGACGATGAGCCTTTTCCATAAATCTCTCATCACTTTTAGATGGTGCTTTGACGCCTTCAACATCAATTTCAAGTTCATCTAAGAAATCTTTATCAAGGTTAGATTGAAGTGAATCATAAAGTACTTTAAAACTACTTATAGAATTGTAATTGGTCCTGAGCGAGTCTGGTATTAAGTTGATTTTGACGGAATCACTTAGTTGTCTAAACCTATCTCCTTCAACCAAGCTTGCTAAATCAGTAGTGCCACCAAATTTTTTATTATTTTCTTCATCGATAGAGCTAAAATTGATGCCACTTAATAAATAGGAGATCACAAAGAAATACAAGAGACTTAAAACAAAGTACAGTCTTATTGGATGGATGAAATGCTTTATTTGACCCGCTTGAAAACGATTGGTCAGTTTACCAGGTCGTAATAAAAATGGCAGAAAACTATGCGCCATTTTGGAGTCAATCCCTAAGTAGTTATCGACAAATTCTTTAATTAAAACCCAAAAGGTAACATTGTTGTCAGTATTCGACTGACCACAACTAGGGCAGAAATTCTGCTCTTCAGTCAATTGCTGTTCGCAATTATGACATTTTCCGCTCCTACGCTTTTTGTCTTTCATTCTTGGGTTAAGAAATTAAAGCTAAAGATTATATTTGGAATGCATCCTTACAAACTAGTGGAAAAAAGAAAAACCGACTTGTTGAACTCAGTTTTTTGAGTAGTTCCCATACTCAAGTATTTAGGTGTTAATGAAGTATTAATAATAAATAAACATAATATGGAAAATAAAAAACATTGTTTATTTAAATAAAGAGGCTAGTTAAAGTTCTATTGAGTTTCAAGATCAACGGGTTAAATAGTATGGTCCCTGTTTGTAATTATTGAACCTCAATCCGAATTTTATTTCAATGGTCTAAGCCTTTGTTCTGACTTTTTTCCAATCTTTTACTTGCCAATAAACATTGCCGGTAGAAATGTGGTTACCAGCAATGTCGTGTGTTTTAACCTCACAACATACCAAAACGGATTCATCATCGACTAAAGGTGTTATCACATTTTCTTGTAGCCATGTTTCGGTGATTTCAAAGTTAGCGGTAACATCCATTTTACCTTGGTAGTGATAGTTCATCTCCATGCGCTGCATTATGATTCTGTACTGGTCTGCATCCAGACTGTTTAATAAAACAAGGCCAGTCGTAAATTCAGAAATTGTAGCAAGAGCACAGGCATGCATTCCTTTTATATGATTGAAATTACTCCGTTTATAAGGTAAGAAAGTAGTCACCTCATTTTCTTTGATTGCCTGAATCCGGATTCCATGAGGTTTGTTAAAAGGGATCATTCTTGCCAAGCCGAAATTCAGCAATTTTAAATTTTTTTTAGAAGTTTGCGCTTTAGCAAAGAGGCGTTTTGTATCGAAGAACATTCATAATGATATAAAATTTAATGTGTTTTCTCTTCTTCTAAAAGAAAGAAAAATTGATACGCTCAATATTTTTTGTTGTCAATGGTGCTAATCGGCCTTAATAAAAAAGAAATTCTTATCTTTCATCGCTGACTTATTTTAAATAATTCTATGAGCTATAAATACCAAAGACCTTCGCTTTTTCAGGCTTTCATCCCTATTATTTTTTTAGTAGTAGCGCTGTTTATTAACGTTCGCATTTTTGGAGATGCTTCACTGGATGGGTCCAATCAAATAATTTTGATTGTTTCGGCAGGAATTGCGGCTCTAGTTGCATTAAAATTGGGACACAAATGGAAAGAGATACAAGAGGGGATGGTGAAAAGTATAAGCAGCGCCATGTCTTCCATTATTATCCTTCTTTTAATTGGTGCACTTGCAGGTACCTGGCTGCTCAGCGGCATTGTTCCTGCTATGATCTATTATGGTTTGCAGATCCTTAATCCTACAATATTTTTATTTGCAGCTTGTATTATTTGCTCAATAGTATCAATTGCAACAGGAAGTTCTTGGACTACTGCTGCAACAGTGGGGATTGCATTAATAGGTATTGGACAGGCCTTGGGGATAAACGAAGGTATGATCGCTGGTGCTGTTCTTTCTGGTGCTTATTTTGGAGATAAAATGTCACCACTCTCAGATACAACAAATTTGGCTCCAGCAATGGCAGGAACGGATTTGTTCACTCACATTAAATACATGACGATAACAACGGTGCCGTCTATTTCAATCTCACTGGTGTTGTTTTTAATTCTGGGCTTTGTATATGGAAGTAGTGGAGAGGTAACAGACACTGCACCGATTTTGGAGGCTATTACTAGTAAATTTCATATTTCCGGTTGGTTGTTTATTGTACCTATTACAGTCGTTGCAATGATTGTGAAAAAAATGCCTGCGATACCCGCAATTTTGATTGGAGCTTTGTTAGGTGGTTTGTTTGCATTGGTTTTTCAACCAGAGGTGGTGAAAAGTGTAGCCGATTGGGATGTTACTGGTTGGCAGTTGACATTTGTAGGCCTGATGAAATCACTATACGGGGATATAAGTATTGTGACTGGTAACCCAACAGTTGATGACTTGCTCACTGCAGGTGGTATGTCTGGAATGTTAAGCACGGTTTGGTTGATCTTATCCGCCATGATGTTTGGCGGTGTTATGGAATCTAGTGGATTATTGAAGCGAATTGCAGAAGTTGTTATATCCAAAGTTAAATCTACTGGTTCATTAGTAGCAGCTACAGCTGGTACGGCTATATTTTTTAATACTACGGCTTCAGATCAGTACATGGCTATTGTGGTACCCGGTAAAATGTATGCAGATATTTATAAAGAGAAAGGACTTGCTCCTGAAAACTTGAGTAGGACTTTAGAAGATTCGGGTACGGTAACTTCTGTTTTAGTACCTTGGAATACATGTGGTGCTTATCATGCAGGAGTACTAGGAGTGGCAACTGGTACATACCTTCCCTATGCCTTTTTTAATATTTTAAGTCCAATTATGACGGTAACTTTTGCCTACCTCAATATCAAGATTAGAAAATTGAAGGAACAAACACCTCAAGACGAATTGGCAAAATGAATTTCCCCGCATCAATCACCAAAGAGGAGGTAATGGAATTACCGCTGTCTTCATATCCTGGTAAGATCCATGTCCTCACAGGGGTAAAGGAAATAGATCAGGCTATTGCAGAGATTTCAAAAAGTAAAGTGGTTGGTTTTGATACTGAAGCTAGACCTACTTTTAAAAAAGGACAAATAAGAAATATATCTTTAATCCAGATTGCTACTAGAACAGAAGTCTATTTATTAAGAATTAAGGAAACTGGATTGATCAATTCAATAGTTGATTTTCTTGAATCTGATTCCATAATGAAAGTTGGAATTGGTCTTGATGACGATAAGCAATTACTTAAACGCCTGGCTGATTTCGAACCAACGAATTTTCTGGACCTTAATGTGGAGATGCCAAATTTCGGAGCAGAGAAAATTGGCGCTAGAAATTTGTCCGCAATGCTTTTGAAAATTAGAATTTCAAAATCTGCACAAACATCAAATTGGGAAAACCCAACATTAACCCATAAGCAAGTACAATACGCAGCCACAGATGCATGGATTTGCCTAGAGATTTATCAAAAGTTAGTGGAATGGGGACATCTTTAAGGTACTTCATTAAAAGGTCAATCAATATTATTCGATTCCACATAGGCTGAAAATGAATTGAGGCCCGGATGATGGCTTGAGAGAAGCTGTAGAGCATATTTATTGTTTTTAAGAATAGAATCCTCGTTTAACTGTCCAATTAAGAATTACCTTTAATCCTTAAGGGTCATTCGATAAGATTAAAATCTAAATAAGAAATATGAAGTCGTTTAAATGTGCATACCTAGTGATTACCTTCATGATTTTTGTTCTGCCGGCATGTGTTGGTCAGGAAGAAAATATTTCAAAGCCGTATTATGAAATGATTGATCAGAATTTTGATCAACAAGCTGCTTTTGAAACAGTGAAATTTGTTGAAGGATTTTGGAGAGTACCTGGAAATTCAGGGTTTGACAAGAGTATTTACAATGCAGCCAATCAACTGGAAAAGGCAGGATTTATTTTAGAAGACAATGCCACGACCAATGATAGATTAGTGTATCGAATAGAAAAACGCCCTATGACGAATAGTACTTGGGAACCTGTATCAGGTTATATAAATTTCTCTTCTGGGAAAGAGTTGTTGAATTTTGAGACCAATCGTCACATGGTCACTATTAATTCCTATAGCACTAATGGAGAAAAAGAATTTGAAGTGGTCTATGTTGGAGAAGGCAAAGAGCTAGATTTTAGTGATGTAAAAGGAAAGTTAGTGTATGGTGCCGCCAGCGTTAGAAGTTTGTATAAAAAAGCTGTGATTGAGAATGGCGCAGTAGGTGTGATTGGATATTCTTTACCTAGTTATTTACAGCCCGAAAAAAATCAAAATTCAATACAATTCAGCTCTATTTCTCGGGACCCTGAAAACAAAAGCTTTGGTTTATTATTGTCATATGCTGCAAAGCAAAAGTTGCATGCGGCTTTAAAAGCGGGAACTGTTAAGGTGAAAGTAAATTTGGAGACTAAAATTTACAATGCAGATGAATTAACCCTAGTTGCTGAGCTAAAGGGAAGCAAAATGCCCGATGAAAGATTTGTTTTCAGTGCGCATGTTCAAGAACCAGGAGCCAATGATAATGCATCGGGAGTTGGTACTTTGACAGAAGTGGCGGTAGTAAGCGCTGAATTATTAAAGCAAGGCAAAATCAACCCTGAAAGAACAATCACTTATTTGTTTGGTGATGAAATCTCGTCCACCAATAGATTTATTCAAGAAGACAAAGTGCGTGCAGCAGATATTAAATGGGGCATGAGTTTAGACATGGTTGGAGAAAATACAGATGTAACTGGAGGCACGTTTTTAATAGAAAAAATGCCTGATCCAGGGGCAATTTGGACACGAGGTATTGAGAAACACAGTGAGTGGGGCGGTAGGCCGCTGACTAAAGAACAATTGAAGCCACATTATTTTAATGATTTGGTAATTAATCAATTCAAATGGTTAGGTGTTCAAAATAACTGGGAAGTGAAATTTAATCCATATGAAGGCGGGAGTGATCACGTACCTTTCTTACGTGCCGACATCCCCGGTTTATTGCTTTGGCATTTTACGGATCAGTTTTATCACACCGATCAGGACAGGATAGATAAAGTGTCTCCGAAAACACTTAAAAACGTGGGGACAGGCGCTTTAATGATCGCATTATTATTGACTGAAAATGATGGTGATCTAGCTAATTATGTGCTTGATCAAGTTGCTCTTGCTGCAAATAAAAGGATTGAAGCTGAGATGAAATTGAGCCTAGAAGTTATTGCCAATGGCGGAGATGTGAATGAGCAGCGAGACATTATTGAAACTTGGTCTAAATATTATCAAGATGTTTTTAAAACAACCCTTGATCTTAATCCTAAGAAAATAAGTGAGTTCGAAGAAAAACTGGCAATTGAAGAGGGGAAACTGTTAAAATTGAGTGAATCGGCTTTGGGTAAATTACAAAAATAAGAAGGCATACAATTCGATAAGTACCTGTCTTTCAATTGCTGTTTATTTTATTCTTTTTATTTTTGCCCAATATTTTAGTTAAATAGTTTTGACTACTTCATGCGAATATTAATTGGTGTCGTATTAATTTTCATTTACTCTCTTTCTGCTAAGGGACAAGACACCCTATATCTTTCCAACGGTGATGTGATTCATGGGGAAGTTAAATCTTTATCAAAAGGAGTCTTGTTCATTGAAACACCTTACAGCGACAATGATTTTGAAGTAGAATGGGTTAAAGTAAATCAGTTTCAATCGAATCGAACTTTCAAAATCATATTATCCAATGGTGAACGTCCAACTGGCATCATTGAAATGACATCGGAGAATGGAGATATTAAAATCCTTACCGCGGAGGGAGCATTTGAAACTAGGTTAATAGAGGTAGCTTCTTTCGAGTATTTAGGAAATGATTTTTTTGCTAGATTTTCGGCAGAATTAGACGTAGGTTTTTATTATGCAAAAGTCAATAACCTAACGCAATTCACCACCAATACTAAATTTAAATATGATGCAAGTCGTTGGGGCGGGATAGCTTCCATAAATATTTTGCAAAGCCAGCAGGACTCTGTGGCTAGAACCAATCGAATAGATGCTGACCTTTCATTTAAAATTAAAGTAAGGAGACATTTTTTTACCTCTATATCAACCAAGTTTGCCCATAATGAAGAACAAAAGTTAGACTTAAGGTCTTCTTATCAACTAGGTCTTGGTAAGTTTATAGTGAATTCTAATAAAGCATATCTTCAGTTTACAATTGGGGCTGCTGTGACAAATGAAGTTTATTTTGATGCTGAAAATACTCAGTCAAAAAGTGTTGAAGCATTTGGAACTGTTGAAGCTGACTTGTTTAATATTGGAGATTTAAATTTCTATACAAAAGCCTCTGCCTATCCAAGTATATCAGATAAGGGAAGGTTTAGAGCGGAAATGAATTTCAATATTAAATACGACTTGCCTTTTGATTTTTATACCAAATTTAGTGTTAACTACAATTTCCAAAATGAAGTTGTAGAAGGCGCGTTAAAGACGGATTATGTATTCCAAGTTACTTTTGGCTGGGAATTCAATTAATCAGCGACTCTCCGGAAAGCATTGAGCGCAAAGACGCTTCCTCCAAGTAGTATAAATGCCCCAATTTGATGTGAAACGCCAAGCCAGATCGGAACTCCATAAAGTATTGTGAATACGCCTAATGTAAACTGAATAGTTACCATAGCAAGTAGGAAATTTAACCCAATACGTTGGGTATTATTGACTGACAGTTTCCTGCCTTTTACCCAAAGATAAACGACTATTCCAGCAACAATATATGCTAAATAACGGTGGATGAATTGAACCCCCGCTAAGCCTTCTATGAAATTTAGATAAATAGGTTTCATGGCAGTAATAGCCGGGCTGATCCAATGTTCTCCCATTTTAGGCCAAGTGTTGAACAACAAACCAGCATTTAGTCCTGATACAAATGCTCCATATACGATTTGGATTAATAAGATGGGCAACAATATCTTCAAGCCCTTCAGAATTGGTTTATGAAATGATGTTGTTTGATTATTGTGTCTTAGGCTTAGAGCAACCCAAAAAGTATAGGCAAATGTGATAAAGGCAGTAGTCAAATGAACCGCTAGTCGATAATGGCTTACGTCAGGGTTTTTAGCCAATCCACTTTTGACCATCCACCAACCAACAAAACCTTGAAAACTCCCCATGAGCAATATCAATAAGCATTTTGGTAGTAGTTTCCGAGATATTTTTTTTCTAATTATGAAATAGGCAAACGGAATTATAAAGACCATTCCGATCAATCTTCCGATCATTCGATGAAGGTATTCCCAAAAGAAGATGGATTTAAATTCAGCAAGTGTGAAGTTAAAATTGATTTGCTGATACTCCGGATACTGTTTGTAACTTTCAAAAGTTGTAATCCAGTCCGCTTCATTCAATGGCGGTACAACCCCCATGAAGAGGTGCCAATCCACCATAGACAATCCTGAATTAGTTAGTCTGGTAATTCCACCAACCAATACGGTTACAAAAATGAGAAAGCAACCAGTTAAAAGCCAAATAAAAACGGCCCTGTTGTAATTTGAAGTACTCCCGGAATCAAGTTTTTCCATGATCATGTAGGTGCATGTTTTATGGTGTAAAGATAAGTCATAATCTCTGAATAATTGGCTCTCTTAACACCCTAATTTCACAATGTTTTATGGTTTTTTTAAGTCCATATAAAGCAGTGTGAATTAATGATGATTACAACAGTTTAGGATTGTTATGAAGTGTATATAGGAATGTATATATTTAACTCTAATGAATTACTGCACAAAAGATTCTTCAAAATTTCCTTGGGTCCTAATCCCGGGTTTATAACTTTTCTGCCTGATTTCTTCGTATTTCACTTTTACACATTTTTCTTGATTTTTAATATTTCTGCATCCGCTAATTTTTATGCGTTTTCGTTAAAATTCCATTTATATGCCTTTAGAAACACCTTTTCATCCGAGAACTTCGGAACATAATAAAAGCTTAGATTGGAAGGAATGGGGCGGCTATTTTGCCGCCAACACCTATAATGTAGTCAGCGATTTCGAATATTTTGCCTTTAGGCATTCTGCTGGTTTAATAGATGTTACCCCCCTTTTTAAATATAGAGTAACTGGTAAAGATGCTTCTATGTTCTTATCTAGACTCATTGTCAAAGACATAAGCAAATTAAAGCTGAACCAGGCCACTTATTGTTGTTGGTGTGATGATAGAGGTATGGTCATCGATGATGGCACTGTAATGCGTTTTGGAGAGGACGAATACTTCGTGACAGCTGCCGACCCATCCTATTCTTGGTTTTCAAGATTTGTAAAAAAACTTGATGTTCATATTGAAGATTTAACTGATACCTACTGTGCTTTGGCACTGCAAGGGCCAATGTCAAGAGACATTCTCAGGAACATGTGCGATGCGGATATGGATGGCTTGAAATTCTTTTGGACAACAAGTGCTAAAGGAGATGGTTTTGAATTTAAAATTTCTCGAACTGGATATACAGGAGACCTAGGATATGAACTCTGGGTTAAGAATGAGGATGCCTTGAAGTTGTTTGACGCTATTTGGGATGCAGGATTAAATTATAATATCAGAATGTCGGGAATAGCAGCATTGGATATTGCAAGAATTGAAGCTGGCCTTGTCATGAACGGAGTTGATTACCATAGTTCATTGCATGCGTTAATTCCTGAACAAATGAGTACTCCTTATGAGCTAGGGCTCGGATGGACTGTGAATTTGGAAAGAGACCCGTTTGTTGGCCAGAAGGCTTTGCAAACTGAGGCAAGGAATGGTTCGAAATGGGCAACTGTTGGTATTGACATCAACTGGCCAGATTTAGAGGCATTGTATAAAAAACATGGATTGCCACCACATACAGATGCTGGTGCATGGCGACATTCTGTTCCCATTTATGACAAACAACAATTGTCCAAACAAATTGGCTATGCAACAAGTGGGACATGGTCTCCGACTTTGAAAAAGAATATTGCACTCGCCACTATAGAAATTGAGCACGCAGCTCCGGGTACGGAAGTAAACATCGAAGTAATGGTAGAACACCATAGACAAACAGTAAGGGCAATAGTTGGTAGGCCTCAATTTTTCAATCCTGATAGGAAACGATCAATCCTAAAAAAATAATATGATGAGCAAAAAATATGATGCAATAATAATTGGTGGAGGTCATAATGGATTGATCAATGCTGCCTATTTGGCCAAAGCTGGGAAAAGTGTTTTGGTTTTGGAAAAAAGGCATATAGTAGGTGGCGCAGCTGTTTCTGAGGAAATTCATCCAGGGTTTACCTATTCAGTCTGCAGCTATGTGGTAAGTCTGTTTAGGCCACATATCATCAGAGAATTGAATCTTGTAAAGCACGGCTATGATATAATTCCAATGGATTCCTCTTTTCAACCTTTACCGGATGATGATTTTGGTCTATGTCGTTGGGGTGATGCTTCTCGTTCAAGAAGAGAAATCGCAAGGTTTAGCAAAAAGGATTCAGAGGTATATGGTGAGTTTGGCAAAGTGATGACTCACATGGCAAAACTAGCAAAGGAAGTTATTGATCACCCTGCGCCTGATGTAGCTTCTATCAACCCTAAAGAATTAGCCTCTTTATTGAGAATGGGCAAAGTCTTTAAAAACTTAGGTCCTGAATTGCTTCAGATGAATACCAAGCTCCTCACCATGAGTAGTGCAGATTTTCTGGACCTCTGGTTTGAATCAGAGGTGCTTAAAGGGCCAATGGCTGTAAGTGGTATCATTGGAACATTCTTAGGTGTACGTTCTCCAGGGACAGCATATGTGCTGCTTCATCATTACATGGGTGAATTGGATGGTGCTTTCCGATCATGGGGCTTTTCAAAAGGAGGAACAGGCGGTGTGAGTAATGCATGCGCTAGTGCTGCGAAAAGTTTTGGCGCTGAAATTAGAACTAATGTAGACGTTTCTTGTGTGAAAATAATAAATGGAAAAGCCACAGGAGTTGTTTTGGCTAATGGAGATGAAATAGATTCGAAAATTGTGGTCTCAAACCTTGACCCAAATAGGACTTATCTCAAGATGATTGGTGAAGACAACTTGACTTCGGAAATTTCAACTGAAATCAAAAGATTTAAACTGAGAGGTAGTTCAGGGAAAGTAAATTTTGCCCTCAGTGGAGTACCTAACTTTTGTAAAAAAAGAGAAGGCCTGGACTACATGAAAGGTGATATTGCCATTGTACCTAACATAGATTATGTAGAAAAGGCATACGATCAGGCTAAGTATGGTGAGTTTTCGGAAAAGCCTTATATCAATATTGTAGTGCCGTCTTTGACAGATCCAACATTGGCTCCTCCAGGTAAACATGTCATGTCCTGTTTTGTTCAGTACGCCCCATTTGATATTAAGGAAGGGCCAGAGTATTGGCCAAAATTGGCAGATAAGTTTGGTGATGCTGTGCAAAACACGATCAAAGAATATGTGCCGGATATTGATAGTTTGGTAGAACATCGTCAAGTGGTTACCCCATGGGATTTACAAGAGACTTTCGGATTAACAGAAGGGAATATATTTCAAGGAGAATTAACACTTGAACAACTCTTATTCCAGCGCCCAATTTCGGGTTATGCGAAGTACAAAACTCCTATTGAAAATTTATGGATGTCTGGATCCGGTACCCATCCAGGAGGTGGTATAATGGGTTCAGGTGGTGAATTATCAGCGAAGTCAATCTTAAAAGAAAAAGTAATATGAGCAAGTATGATATAATCGTAATTGGTGGAGGTCATAATGGGTTGACAACGGCCACTGTTCTTGCCAAAAAAGGAAAAAAAGTCCTTGTTGTAGAGAAAAGAGATGTACTTGGTGGTATTGCGGCTGGTGAGGAATTTCATACAGGGTATTCTACTACTGGGCTATTGCATGATACTAGTGGTGTTCGCTCAGATGTTGTAGCAGAGTTACAACTTGAAAAATTCGGCCTTGAAATGGAAAGTAATCGTGCCAATGTCACATTGCTTTCTAAGGATGGGAAGAGTGTTAATATTCAAGCGAATGTTGAAGAAACTGCCACCGCTATCAAAGAATTTTCTGAAAAAGATGCTCAGGCTTACAAAGAGTACCAAGAGTTCCTTAATAAAATCGGAAAAATCATTAACAACTTAATGGATAATCCACCACCTGATGTGGACGTGGAAAACCTTACAATGGCCAGTCTTGTGGTATTGGCTAAAAAAGGAATGCTGCTGAAGGGGCTCGGGAACAAAACCATGATGGAGTTACTCAAAGTAGCCCCAATGTGTGTTACTGATTTCTTAAATGAGAAATTCGAAACGGATTTTATTAAAGCGGGTATTGCTGCACCCGCACTTTACGGGTCATATGCAGCACCATGGTCGGCCTATTCGACTATCAACTTACTACTTTGGGAATGTGCCTCAAGGAGCAATGTAAAGGGAGGGCCTCAAGCTTTGATCAATGCTTTGCAAAAAGCTGCTGAACATACTGGGGTCGAAATCAGAACTGGGGCAGCGGTTGAAAGGATTCTTTTAAATGATGAAGGAGCTGCATGTGGAGTGAGGCTTGTGGGAGGAGAAGAAATAAACAGCAATAAAGTAGCGGCTTCTTGTACACCAAAAGAGACTTTTTTAAACCTTTTTGGCGATTTTGAAATAGAGTATGAATTGGATTATTGGATTGATAAAATACGAAGTAGAGGAACGACTGCTAAGGTGAATATTGCAGTTAATAAATCGGTTGAGCTTAATGGAAAAACTGTTGAATATGCAAGGACTGGCAATACGTTTGATGAAATGGAAAAGGCATTTGATCCTGTGAAGTACAAAGAGGTTACTGACAAGCCTTTCCTTGATATTCATATTCCAACTGTATTGGATTCCACTTTGGCAAAGGATGGGCATAGTGTTGTGTCTGTTTTAGTACACCAAATTCCATATGATTTTAAAGCAGGATGGACTGATCAAGCAAAGAAGGCTTTGGGTGAGGATGTACTTAAAGAATTGGAAGTATATTCTCCAGGGATTTCATCAGCAGTTGTCGGCATGGAAGTGCTTTCGCCTCTTGATTTTGAAGAAAGATATACTTTGACGGATGGTCATATATACCATGGAGAACATTTTGTTGACCAATTAATTACAAGGCCAATTCCAGCTTGCGCGATGTATTCAACACCAATAAAGGGGCTTTTCCTTTGCGGTAGTGGTTCACACCCTGGTGGTGGCATTACATGTGCACCAGGTAGTATGGCTGCAAAAGAAATTTTAAAATCATAAATTTAACCATGGCTAAAGGCAAATACGAAAAGAGAGGCGTTGATTATCCAATTGTTGATGGAGCACGGACATTACCAGGAAAATATTATCATAGCCAAGAAATTTATGATGAAGAAGTTGAAAAGATCTTCTACAAGTTTTGGATGCTAGCTTGCCGTGCCGAAGAAATCCCGGAAGTCGGAGATTTTAAACTGGTTCAAATTGAAGATGAAAGCTTAATACTTGTTCGAGATAAAATAGGTGACATAAGAGCGCACTTTAACGTCTGCAGTCATAGAGGTACACAACTCTGTGTTGAACAATCAGGAACATTCAAATCCAAATCAATTCAATGTCCTTACCACGCTTGGACCTATGGTCTTAATGGTAAATTAATTGGTGCGCCTCAAATGAAAGAAGGTGAAGGGTTTAAAAAAGAGGACTGTTCGCTTCCTCAAGCAGGGGTGCACGTTTGGGAAGGCTTTGTATTTATAAACCTGGATAAAAATCCAATTCCTTTTGAAGAGCAAATGGAAGCCTTAATTGGTAAGTTCTCCGATTGGAAAATGGAAGATCTAAGGGTTGCCAAACACATCAGATATGAGTTGAATTGTAACTGGAAACTAATTCTACAGAACTATCAGGAATGCTATCATTGTCCAGGTGTTCATCCGTTGCTATCCGAACTTACTCCTGTTCAGTCAGCGCAACATGATGCCAGTAAAGGCGCTGTCATTGGAGGATTCATGGACCTTACCAAGGAGAGAGGAAGTATGACAATGAATGGAGAAGCTGCTGCACCTCCAGTTTGTGATGTGTCAGGAGATGATCTGCAAAGAATCTATTATTACTCCATTTATCCGAACATGTTGTTGACACCACATCCTGATTTTGTGATGTATCATCATATCACACCATTAGGGAAGGATAAAATTATTAATGATTGTTATTTCCTTTTTAGACCAGAAGTAATCAATGACCCAGAAGCCCAAGCAGGGATAAAATCGGCCATTGAATTTTGGGACTTGACCAATAAACAAGATTGGCAGGTTTGCGAGCAAATGCAGACAGGAACAAGATCAAAGCGTTTTACCAGAGGATATTACTCAGGTCGCGAAGATGTTTTACACCAGTTGGACAAAGAGTTGTTGAAGGCGCTGGGTCATGATGATCCAAATACTGTTAAATAGTGTTTACCACTTTCCTGCATAAGCTAAATCTTCATTTGTCATTGAATCTAAATATGCCCTTTTAGTTCGATTAATTTGGCGAATATGTATATAATCATGTGCCAACCAGTTGGCCAAGAAATGATCGGTACTCACCAGCCCAAAATCTACATGCTCAAAAGTGCTTTTCCAATCTGGATTTTCTAATGATTTTAACCAGTTAATTGAATCTTCTCTTTCTACTAACCATTCCGCGACTTTGACTTTGTAATTTTGTTCCAAGTCTTTTCTTTCCGTCACCCAACCGACAGGATCGATGGCGTGAAATGGATATTGTTTTTCATCCAATGCTGTTCGTACTCGAGCTCTAAAATCATGTACTTCTTCGTCAACTAGGTGGCAAACAATTTCTAAGAGGCCCCATTTGTCTGGAGAAGGTTTGAATAGAGACTCTTCAGAAGAATTGTTTTCAAGCATGGATTGAAATACTGTCAAATTTCTCTCAAGTTCGTTTATGATAAAATTTTCTTTGTTCATTTAAATTTTAGTTTAGAAAATGACCTTTTTCTTTTCCTTAAGGCATTTTACCCTATTGCATCATAAAAAGGAAGTTATCAATTTCTCTTGATCTTTTCACGTTTGTCACCCCGATCTCAGGAGAGGTCTTCTTATGATCTTAGTCAAAGTACTCAGTGTAAGAAGTTATCTCGTTACCTCGATATGACAGTGATGGAGTAGTTGTTTTCTATTCTCTTGTCATCACAACACTACTCTCCTGTCACCTCGACTTCAGGAGAGGCCTTCTTAGAACATAATATGGATTTCGCAGCGTAAGAAGTTATCTCGTTGCCTCGATATGATAGCGATGGAGAAGTTGTTTTCTATTCTCTTGTCATCACAACACTACTCTCCTGTCACCTCGACTTCAGGAGAGGCCTTCTTAGAACATAATATGGATTTCGCAGCGTAAGAAGTTATCTCGTTACCT
>Ga0307985_10000432_pt1 | contig 25213 bp, 40 predicted proteins | sample EllFjometageno80_FD_203155 | JGI IMG/M metagenome (GOLD analysis project Ga0307985, IMG submission 203155) | Marine microbial communities from Ellis Fjord, Antarctic Ocean - #80 | ecosystem: Environmental > Aquatic > Marine > Unclassified | place: Southern Ocean | collected 2014-10-09 | reverse complement strand
CGCCCATAGATTCTTCAGCCATCATATCTGCGTAACGAGCACGAGCATTATCAATTTCATCTTGATCTGGATCAAGGTCATAATATTCACCGAAAATCATAATACTTTCCTCATTTTCATATATGAATTCAAGTAAGATGTAATGTTTGCTGCTCCAACTGGATTAGCAGAGTGTACATTGAACTTGAATAATGTTGATATTGTAAATGCCCCATCCATGTCCTGATCGACAATCCACTTTGCAAGATCGTAGCCAGTTTCAATATCAGCTTCACCAAGATCATGGTCAAAGCTAATGTATGCAGGCATACCGAACTCAAGGATCATATCAACTGCCTCACGATATGATCTAACTACATTCCAATCACGATCTGTAGTAGGATTCCTGATGTCGTCCAAGTACATGTAGTAAGACATTACATCTCTCCTTCGAGATTAAATACTTCTTGAATAGACTCCATTGTGATATTAGCAACAACGGATACTATTCTATCCAACTCCCTATCTTCATCTACTGGAGTAGACTCATCATAGTGTTTAAATGCTCTGTAAAGACCAGATCGAATACCTTCTTCGACTGCTCTCGACATAACATTATATTCCTTTGTTTTCATAAAAATCCATATCCTTCAATTGACCATACACTTGAGCACGGATTAACATTTCTGCTTCGTGAGCCAAACGTCCTGTTATGAAAGACTTTAAAGACTCCATATCATTAAACATATTCATATAGCCTTCTGGCAATACAATCACACCATCTTTAACTTTAATTGCTTCAAACATTATAATGAACCTTTCTTTGATAAGATGATTGTTCCAACAACAGATGCTGCCAATACTACATATAATACAACTTCAAAAATTCCAGTTGCTTCGAATGCTCTTGATGCGATAAGTAGTTGTTCCATAATATTCTCTCAGTTGTTCTCAATTCAATATAGCTATTATACTATATCCAAACAGAAAAGAGAACAGCTTTCTTAGATTAAAATGTTATATGCATATAATTTAATCGTCTCTTCCATCCCAGCCATAATCAATAACAATAGGAAAGCGCGGAATGCCATCCGGGCTTAATTCAAAATAACGTAATGTGGCCCAATCAGGACACTTCTTGTTGTTAAGTAGATCAGCTAATTGTACCTGAGTACCACGAACACCAGCATTGAAATATACATTATGTTCATTAACTAAGTTGAATCGCTTGACACAACCGGACCAGTTGCCTAGTCCTTCCTCTACTCCAACCACTCCAAATTCTTCTGTAATGAATTCCTTACGCTTCAGAAGATTCTTAGAACGCTTGTTCTCATACAGACCGTCAAGACGAACCATCTGACCTTCATATCCTTCTGAGATATAACGTGCATACACTTCATCTAACTCGACCTGAGACTGAATGAACGCATTAGCTACAGGAACGATACAATCAATATCTAGCTTACGTACGATGTTGATATAAGATGTCTTACGGAATACAAAGTTAAGATCCTTTGTTTCATCATATAGATCGTATTGAATATCATATACATGGTACTGAACTAACTTAGCAGACTCAGCTAGGTCTTCTTCTGAAGGTTTAGACTTACGCACCAATGATACGATAGAGTTGAAGTCGTCTTTAAGATCATGGTTGTATAATTCACCATCCAAGATCATGTCAGGAAACTCTTCGAATATACCTTTAACAGCTTCCCAGATGTGCGGGATAGCCATATGAGGTTTGCCTGTACGAGTCCACAATCCATCTGCTTTAGCAATACAACGAATACCATCCAGCTTAGGTTGAGACGTCACTGGAAAGTCAATGGGATTCTTTAGCTTAGCATAATCATTAGCAAGCATAGGCTTGAAAAGAGTACCGCCATCGATGTCATCAATGTTGGAGAAATATCCCTTCGCAATCTGCTTCGTGTGTTTAGCACTTGATTCTGCAACTGCCTGTTCATGACCGCTCGTTTCATTAACCTTACCTACGTTCTTTGGCTTGCATTGACTCCACTTAGAGACAACCATTTTACCATCAACTACACCAGTGATCGTACGATGCATATCACCTTCCACTTCAGTAGTCCATACACGAACCTTACCTGTAGTATCACGCTTATACAACTCATCCATTGATACACCCATAATTTTATTCCTCATATATACATTCACTTATACGTCTTGGTGTATAATCAATGTTCTCACAACACGCGTTGAAATAACGTGCATCTTTAATTGTATTTGAATGAACATGACCGTGAATGTTTACACGACCACGTAGCTCATCCGGATGGATAGGACAATGAGTAAACCATCTATCGCCCCGTCCCTTGAATGCTCCACCGATCTTATCAATCAGTTTTTCTTCGATCATAGTACCAATGTTAGCAAGACCCTCTTTTGAGTCAGTATCATGGTTGCCTATAACAAAGTGTACCTTCATACACATCTTGCTGATGCGCCTAAGAAAGTCAAGAGATTCTGTCGTAAAGAAACAATCCCCCAACATCCATAGAACATCACGCTTACCGATGGTAGATGCGATATTATCCATAATAAATTCATCATGCTCTTCAATGGTAGGAAACTGGGTACGATATCTAAGAATGTTTCTATGTCCAAAGTGGCAATCAGATATTACGAATACATCACTCATTTACGACACCTTAGCGATTAAGCCATTAACCATAGTAACTTCTGCAAAGAACTCACGTCCACCTAACTTAGTCACAGCAGGACGATGCGCTGCCAGAAACGTTCCATCATTCAAATACTCATTACCAAACAATGAAGTTTCCATGTAGTCAAGTTGATCACCGATAGATGACTTCAATTCTTTCTTACTTTTATAACCCATTAATAACATCATAATATTATCCTGTGAAGTTTACTTTAGAGAACTTACGACCAGCTTTGTAGAACTTAATCGACTTCCGAAAAACTACAAATTGAGATTGGATGACGTTGTAGTAAGCATAGATAGCTTCACCGTCTCCAGTCATGAAATATGTGTGAGCTGGAAAATCGCCACCTGTTGTTTCTAGTAAACCTTTCATAATATAATTCTCAATTCGTTATAATTTTGTTACTGGGTCTGAATATTTCCAATACACACCAGTATCATCTTTGAACGGAAACGCACTGCCTGAGATGAAATCAACTACCCAGGCCAACCTAGTTTTATCATTGATACCAGACTGTGTGTCTGATACATAACATGCTACTGCATTAAATTTACTTACGTTGTCCGTCCAATTTTTCATATTTATCCGAAAGTTGCGCCGTTCGAGAATACACTCACTTCTGATAAGCGAGGCTCTTCTGGACGATCCATTATTGTTTTACCGTTTTGTACAGTAGTGAAAAAACCATCATCATATAGACCTGTAACATCCTTATTATCCATTACACGTTTAGTGATCATACCTTCAATCATTCCAGTAGAGCTTACATAAGTGATCTCACCGATGATAAAATCAGAATCCAAATGACCGAAGTCTTTAGCTTTGATGATCATTCCAACTTGCATTTCAAGGTTTTTCATAATATATTCTCTTCGTTTGTTTCTTGATTCAATATAGCTATTATACATCATACCCTGAAGTAAGAGAACAGCTAATTCAATCTTTCTTATATCGTTTTGTTATATGCATATAACTTTTTGAACTCTTCTACATCAGTACTTATTTCAAAGTAGTATGTATGTTCGTATATGTCAGTATACGGTCTAAACGAATATTGTGTACGATCGACGTTCTCACGAACCCACAACTTAGCTTTCCATAGATTGTCAGAATGAATTGGTACGACTTGATTATCTAACTGCAACCATGCCCGCTTGTAATCATACTGCTCCTGTGGTGTCATGATGTTAGCTTATCCAGCGTTTGAATCAGCACCCTTTGAACTTGATTCGCCTCTCGTAGTAATGCCTTATACTCACCAATCTCTTCGTATGCAGCAGAGACTTCATCGTATAAAGATGTAATCTCTTCTGACATATTCTTATCAGCTTCTTCAAGCTCGTATATACGATTGCCTGCCCAGATTACGTACTGGCCACTATTCATTTGCCTATCAAATCGTTCTTTATTCATCTTCATCCTCCATTACTGCTTAGTTACTACATCAAAGCATGTTTTCATAAACCTAGTTGCAGCTGCGTTACCAATTCTCATAGCATCTTCAGAGCTTATATCTGTAGTACACTCGTCATATACCGCCATAGCTATATTACAGTGCCATGCATGTGCATAACTGCCTTGCACTTCAGGAGAATCATCGATCATGGCTTGTTTTATAGTCTCAAAAGCCTTCTGGATTTCACTCATCATCTACCTCCACAACTTATGCTTAGCATCGAACTTAGCAACTAGGTTATTATACCATGCTGGGTTAGCATTAGCTAAAACAATGGTTGGACCCATGCTATCTGGCAAAGCTGCAAGATAACCTTCAACTGTATGGTTCTTGATAAGCTCTTTAACAAATGCAGCTTTTGAAATAATACCCTTATACTTAAAGCGAGCGATGAAAGCCTCACGTTGCATACCGATACGAGATGGGTGACAGTTCTCTGCACCATATACTTCTTCGTAAGTCTTTGCACCTACATAAGGACCTGCATACATTAAGTATCCACCTTCGTACGTAAAATCTGCTTTGTTAAACTTAGTCATAATATACTTCCTTCAGTTGTTCTCATTCAATATAGCTATTATACAGTATATATCTGGTTCAGGGAACACTGTTCTTAGATTGTTTTGTTATATGCTTATAACTTTTTATGGTATACAGCCTGCGCACAAAGACATCTTTATTATACTACATAAACACCAAAAAGTCAACGTTGCAACGAGTTTTATTATAAATATTGTATAACTGTTTTAGGATGAATTTGATGGACTTTTTACAATTAGTATCTGATGTAGGATTCCCAATTGCATCTGCTCTGGCTGGTGGCTTCTTTGTATTCCTTACTCTGAAGTTTATACTTGCAGGAGTGCTAGAAGACATAAAGACTCAGCGCATGTTCGCTATTGCTCTCGACAACAGAGTCAAGACTATGAACAATGAGCTCATTCGTATCGACGTACAGATAACATCTGCATTTGGTATTAGACCTGATCTAGATCGTATTGCACGAGCAGACGGTCAGAAGGACTCAAGGAAAGACTAATGGAAAATATAGCAGAAGCAATTGGTCAATATGGCTTTCCTATCATTGCAGCATTCGGATTAGGTTACTTCATATATTATATATGGACCTGGGTGACAGAAGAAGTCGATCCTGTAGTGAGCGAGTCTCATATGACTCTGATTGGATTGATCGATAGAATACGTATGTTGGATAATGATCTGATACGTCTTAAAACAAAGTTGGATATGATTCTACAGGAACAGGAAAGAAATAATGCAAAGATTGATAAGCACGATAGCACTGATACTACTTTCGAGTACGATAAGCGCTAACCCAAATCCTTATGCATTTAGCAATCCATCATTCTCTGGTATCGGATGGTCTTCGCACGTCATAACACTAGAACAGCTCACTCAGAAGGGTAAGAAAGAACGTCAAGATAAGATTGATCAAGAGATAAGAGAAGCTGAACGAGAAGCAGATTCATCTAACCTTGCACGATTCATTAACAACTTCGAATCTCGTGTGTATGCACAATTATCAAAAGCTTTAGTAGATGCACTATTTGGTGACGAACCGTCTGCCTCTGGCACTATAGAATTAGCAGGTACAGTTATTAATTATACCAATGATGGTACAGAAGTATCATTAGAAATCATAGGAGCAGACGGCAACGTAACAGTCGTCACAGTTCCAGTCGGGGCATTTGGACTATGAAGATCATTGGCATAATGATTGCATCATTAATACTAACTGGATGTAGTGTTGCAGCAATACATGACCTACAACCGGTTAGCCGAGAAGATGCATCAGAAGTATCAAAATCAAGATACGCAACTAAACCTCCAAAGAATGGGCCGCTTGTTGTTGCAGTATATTCATTTAACGATCTTACAGGTCAGAGACAACCTACATCAGGTTCAGCTTCATTGTCTATGGCAGTTACTCAGGGCGCAGATTCGTACGTTGTAAATGGCCTCAAATCATATTCAGGTGGTCGTTGGTTCCGAGTAGTAGAACGCAGTGGTATTGATAATCTTGTGAAAGAACGTCAAATCATTAGAAGCTCTCGTATAGGAAATGACGATGCAGCAACTTCTCCTCTACCTCCGATGATGTATGCAGGTATTATCATCGAGGGTGGTATCATCGGTTATGATTCAGATATCATATCAGGTGGTCAAGGATTACGTGTGTTCGGTTTAGGTGTATCCGAGCAATATACAAAACACAATGTTACAGTCTCTATGAGAGTAGTATCTGTAGCAACATCCGAAGTTTTATTATCAGTATTAGTAGAGAAGGAATTACTCAGCAAAGGTATTAATAGTACCACATTTAAGTTCTTCGATATGGATACCCAGACCTTAGAAATAGAAGGCGGTGAAAACAGAAACGAGGCTTCCTCAAGGGCTGTACAATATACAATTGAGAAAGCTATTCACACTATTGTACGGGATGGTGTAAGAAAACAAATATGGTAGGCACTAAAATGAAAAGACTAACAATGGTAGCACCTTTAATTATGGTAGCGACGTTGACATACGGCGAGCAAGCTGTGTACATTGATCAGGTTGCGGGAGATGGATTAACTTTATTCATATCTCAATCTGGTGGAGATAATAACTCAGTGGGTAAACCCCTTGACGTATCACCATACTTTATAATCAATGGCAACGATCAAAACATTAATATCAATCAGCTAGGATCCACTAACTCAATATTCGGTTCTATATACGGTAATAGTTTTACTTTAGATCTAGATCAAATTGGTTCCGCTAACGTAGTAGATCTACAGATAGCTAATGCAAATAGTTCAGCATACGTAATTAGTCTTACAGGATCATCCAACACATTTGATGTTGATGCAGGATTACTTTCTGCTGCAAATGGAACTGTAAGTGCTATTGTATTAGGTAGTACAAACGATTTTATGTTTGATATAAACGCAGACGGAGCAAATATCGATCTGAATCTTACAGGCGATAGTAATACATATTCACTTACTCAATCCGGATATGGTTCTGGCCTAGGTGGACACTCTGCTAAAATAGTTTCACTTGGAAGCTTTAATACTGTAACAATTGACCAAGGAGCAACTCTAATTGCAAACACGATTGATCTTGATCTTAGTGGTAGCAATCAGACTATTACTATTACCCAATCAGACTAATGCAAGTATAGGTTCTATAACAGAACTTGAAGGTGCTTCTAGTATTAAGAGAGACACTGAAGTATTTGATGTAGTGAGTGAGCAGGGTGTTGAAATGGATGATTATGTGAAGACTGCAAAAGGAGTAGTCGGTATAACATTCGACGATGATACGCAAGTACGAGTATCAGAGCATTCTGAATTAGTGATAGATGATTTCGTGTATGATCCTGAAACGAAAACAGGTACCCTGGGTCTTAAAATAGCAATGGGTACTGTTAAGTATGCTTCTGGCTTTATAGCTAAGAATCCCGCAAACGTATCTATATCAACTCCCTCTGCATCCATTGCAGTACGTGGAACTGCATTTGCTATGACAGTTAATGAGCTGGGTGGATCTACAATAATACTTCTACCTAATGTAGATGGATCAGTCGGTGAGATTGAAGTATCATCTGATATGGGAATGGTACTTATGAATGTAGCTTTCCAAGCAACTGCTGTTGTTGCTCGTGGATTTGCTCCCACCAAACCAGTATTACTCAAGATAGATTTAAATATAATCAATAACCTAATGATTATATCTCCTCCAAAGAAGATCAAAGAACAATTAGAGTTAGCTAATAAGAAAGCTCATGGTATTGATTGGCTTAAATTTGATGGGTTAGATATAGATTTATTAGAGATGGATGATGACTTAGATTGGTCAGAACTAGACGTTGACCCGTTAGGGTTCGATCTACTAGCAAACGTATTGTTTGATCCATTCCTAGGTGAGAGAGATGGACGTATACATGGACTTAATGATACGTCTCAGATATACACTATTATTGAAGAGCCCATTGCAAGAGTAATTCGTATTGCAGGCAATCAGTCAATAGATATACGATTCAGAATAGAATCAGGAATAAGACTACAGATCACTCAAGGTGCATCAGAAATCAGCTTCGATACTTTAGACTGGGGATCCAGTAACAGCATAAGGATATATCAAGAATGAAATACATACTATCACCATTATGGGCTATCATAACACTTGCAGCACTCACATATGTAGTTGTATCTAATCCACTTATCATACAGAATATTGAATTGAAGATATCAGATCAGCTTATGATATCAGAACCAATTGATTCAGGATCTGTTCTAATTGATATAGATGAGAAGGCTTTGGCTCGTTATGGCCAGTTCCCATTTCCTCGTAATGAATATGCAGATCTAATTCATCGTCTTAGATTATCTAATGCAGGAGCCATCGTATTTAATATGGCATTTCCAGAAGAGGATAGAAGTGGACAGGATGATATGTTTACTCAGTATCTTAGTCAGGGTGTTATATTATCTCACTTCCCTACAGAGAAATCCAGCAGTAGATCAGCATACACTACAGGCATAGTAGAAGTAGGACCTCCTGCAAAGACATTCGTTCCTTCGTATAGTGGCATCGCAGCCAATCTAGAGAAGTACGAGACAGTAGTATCAGGAGTGGGTATTGCTAATACATTACCAGAGTCGGATGGAGTGGTTCGTAGACTTCCAATGATCAGCAGAGTAGGTGATACATTATATCCTTCTCTTACACTTGAAATACTTAAACTGTACACAGGAACTAATACGTATCAGATCAAGTCTAATGATTTTGGTGTCGTGGCAGTACGAGTTAAAGGCTTTCCTATAATCAAGACAGATGCTTTATCACGTGTATGGATCAATCCTAACTACACTCATACACGATACTCTATGGCAGATACAATACCTGATTTAGAAGGTAAGACAGTATTCATTGGTGTTACTGCAGAAGGTATTGCAAACCCTGTTCCTACGCCCTCTGGGGCAGTGTACGGGCATGAAATTGCATCAAGTGCATTTGCTTCTGTACGAGATGATTATAATATATCAACACCTCAATTAGGTGAGCTGTATAAGATCCTTGCAATTGGTGCATTAGGATTGATGATTGTATTGTTATCTTATATCAGATTTGGTTGGTTAGTATCACTGGTTGCATTCGGATCAGTTGTATATCTACCATTCTATGCATTCATTAATTGGGCAGAACTACACCTTACAATACTACCTGCGCTTATGAGTATCATTGTATTTGCTCATGTATATGGCGTTAAGTTCGGACAAGAGTTCTTTGAGAAGATGGCTATCAAGAAGCAGTTTGCAGGCTATGCATCTCCTACTGTCGTACGTATGCTACAAGAGAATCCTGCACTAATCAAAGAAGGTATGAAGAAAGAAGTATCGATATGCTTTACTGACCTAAGAGGATTTACTCCACTAGGTGAATCATTCGGTGATGATGTAAAGGGATTAACTCAGATAATGAATGGATATATGGATGCTATTACTCAACCTATTCTTGATGCAGACGGAATGGTTATCAAGTATATCGGCGATGCTTCGATGCACATTCATAATGCTCCAATAGATGATCCACTTCATCCTCATACTGCTGTTCGTACTGCATTAGATATGATCAAGGCCGTGAAGTCGTTTAATGATCAAGACATCATGCAAGACAGACCTCCTGTAGGAATGGGCGCTGGTGTTAATACTGGATTAGGTTATATCGGAGAGATGGGATCTACTGCAAGGCATTCATATGACATCCTTGGAGACGCTGTATCAACTGCTGCAAGACTTGAGTCTGCATGTAAGTCATATGGTGTACTGCTGATCGTTGGACCAGAGACATACGAGAGAACAAAGAAATCATTCTTCTATCTTAAACTAGATAAACTTGCTGTGAAAGGTAAGACAGTAGGATTGGAGATTTATACTGCATTAGATCTATCATCTAAGATGTTCAGTAGCTCTGTTGATGCTCATGCTGAAATGCACGTTGCTTATCAAGAGCAAGATTTTGAGATGGCTATTCATTTATGTAAGATGTTACGCGTTAGCTTCTATAGCCAAATGGAAGATTATTATGATATATGGATTGAGCGTTGTAGATATATGATGAAGCAAGACCTCCCAGAAGATTGGGATGGTGTCTTTATAGCAACAACTAAATAGGATAATAGCATGACTAAGAAACTAGCAGCTGACAGTAAATTAAATGTAGCCGATACTAATGGTGACGGCATCATAACTGATGAGGAACTTGATACTCAGGAACGAATGATACGTCTTGAGAATGAAGATAAGAAAGAAGACGCCCAACGTAATATGGCTTGGTTTGCATTAGGCGGAATGCTATTATATCCATTCGCTGTAGTGATAGCAGTAGTATTTGGTGTAGACAAAGCTGCCACTATCCTTGGAGATATGGCAGGAGTCTACTTTATAGCTGTTGCTGGTATCGTTGCTGCATTCTTTGGTGCTGCTGCATTGAAAGCTAAGAAGTAACTAAACCTTTTCGTCGTAACTTACAGCCGATGGCATTTCGTAGTCATCATCTGTCTCGTTACGACGAATTATTCCTTCCTCTTCCATTAGTTTAAGTGTACCTGATACACCCTCTTCTATACCTGCCCTAAAACTCTCCTGGTTAACAGCTACTTCAATATCAGTTCGAAGGCCTAGTTTGTAGAACCAAATAGCTGTTATAGCTATAAGAAATAAACTTAATACGACTAAACTACTCATGGGCAATTTGCCTCGCTAGGCTTTTAATATCAGATAAGATATTATCAATCTCTGGCTGAGCAAGTACCCCTCTATTCAACATAATATGAGTCATCCTACGATGCATCAAGTCGATTACTTTCTGCAGATCATCTAATGTATGGTATCCCATGGTAGTTCCTATTTGAATCCAGTGAATTTATCTGGAAGATTTAATGGATCTTCTTTCTTTGGAGATTCGATTAAACTCTGTGCTCGTTCTTCCACATCGAATAATCTCATCTTTGCTCTATCTACTCCAATAACAAATCTCTTATTCAAACCAATATCATTATAACGATTCTTCAATTGCTTAACCATTATCTGATTTAAGCCTTCTAATTCCTCATTAGATATCAATGCAAACATTAGGTCTGCTGTTGCTGGTAGACCAAATGATTCAGATGTGTTAGTTAGATCCACATCAGATGAATCAAAACCTTCACGGTTTACCTGAGTTGCTGTTACAATTGGTACATTAAACTCTACAGCTAATCCACGAATCTCTTCTGCAATAGACTTGATGTATGTGTATGAGTTAATAGAACCACCCATACCTTTCATCCTAGCCGATGCACAAATGTTCAGATAATCTATAAAGATAATATCTGGAACCATCTTCCGCTTTAACTTGATCTCAGACAATAATGCTCTGAAGTGACCAGTATGTGCTGTTGCAGTTGGATACTCCTTAATGATGATCTTGCCTTGAGTCTTAGTAGATATCTTATTTACCTTATTGATAAAGTTATCATGTTCTAATGTATCTAGCTTAGCAATATCAACATTCAATAAGTTAGCATCAATACGTTCTGCTATCTTCTCTTCTGCCATCTCACAAGTAATGTATAATACATTCTTACCCATCGACATAGCTGCTGCTGCCTGATGACACATGAACAAAGACTTACCAACACCAGTACCTGCTAAGATAACAGATAAAGACTTACGTGGTAATCCACCTTTTGTGATCTGATTAAAGTACGTTAGATCATATGGAATTCTTTCTTCTGTAGCATTATAGAACTCAAATCGACCTTCTGCATCATCGATATAATCGTGACCAACAGATGAATCAAATGTTACTGCTAATGCTTTTGTTAATAGATCTGGCATTGCATCCTTACTTAATTCTTTATGAGTACCATTAATGATCTCAATTGAATCCATTACTGCAAGATGCAATGCTCTATCCTGACACCAACCTTCTGTACGATCTACTAACCAATCCTTCTCTACTGCATCAACGTCTGCTTTTAATAGAGTCTTTGCTTCTTCATAATTACTAGAAGTATCAAGCTCAATCAATAAAGTTTCTGCTGTAGGTAGCTTATTGTATTTATTAACAAATTTAACTATATCATCGAACACATTACGAGATACACCCTCGAAGTATTCCCTCTTAATAAAAGGGATTACCATTCGAGTGAATTCTTCATTAATGCACAGGTTTCTAATTATCAGCTGTTCCAGATTCAACTTTATCTCCCATTCTGTATTCACCACTTTCTAATGATGTGTATAATATATCTTCTAATGCTTCACCAAGGACGTTATGTAGATCATTTCCACTAACATCAACATCCCATGGATTATCTATAACATCGTAGTGGAATGATAACTGTGCTGTACCATCCCCAAGTTCCTTAGCAGAAACACTACCATACATTGCTGATACTCCAAAGAACTTATTCTCTGAGTCTGTTATACTAACACCCCATCGATCTTCATCTTCCATCGGAATCATTTCATAGAATTTACTGGTCAAAGTCGATCTCCCCTTCTAGCATTGGCTTACATGCAATTGTGTAGTAGTTTTTAATGAACTCTTTAAAGTTTGTTTCTTTAAAGATCGGATCCCAGAAAGAGCCCTTTAACGTTTCTTTCTCACGACACTTATCACCATACATCTCACCTGAATCTGTATTGACTCGTTGATACCAACCATTAGATGGTTTAGCTACATATGATCCTGCTAATGCTAATTGTAACAATCCGCTGTACTTCTCAATACCTCCATCCCACGTTACACTGATTGGAATCTTAGACTTCTCTTTAACGAATCGAGACTTCTCTACGTTAATGATAAAGTTATATCCAGCAATCTCTGTACCAACTTTCTCTTGTTGACGACCAATGATCCAGATGTTATCTGCAGAGTAATAGATACCAGTACCACCAGATACGATGTTCTTTGGATATAAACCGATCTCCTGATATGTGTGGTTGATAGCTAACATTGGAATGTCTTTCATAGTCAAGTATGGAGTCACCATACGGAATAGACCTTTCAGAGCTTTTGCTCGTGACATATCAGCTACAGACTTTTCAGACTTAGCATCTTCTAATTCTTTCTTAGATGCAAGGTTACCGATAGAATCGACTACGATCATTACCTTATCTTTACGATCCATTCCTTCTAGCTGAGCTACGATATCAAACTTCAACTCTTCTACGTTTGCAATTGGAGTATGCAGAACACGAGATGTGTCAATACCAAATGATTCGAAGTATGATGCAGGAGAACCAAACTCAGAGTCATAGAACAATATGATACCATCCTTATGAGCTTCCAAGAATGCTGCAGCCATTAGTAATGCGAATGACGTCTTGAAGTGCTTAGATGGTCCAGCCAGTACTGTCAATCCTGAAGTAACACCACCATCAACATTCCCTGATAATGCGGCATTAATCATAGGAACTGGTGTAGGTGTCACATCAAGATTCTTAAAGATCTTAGAGTCAACTAATGAATCAGTTGCCTTGATCTTTGAATTACTTTTTAGTTTATCCATTATGGACATAATGTTCTCTCTCAGTTATTAATTTCTTAGGTATATTATACTATAGTTTAGACTAAATGTAAACAATATTCTGATCTTTTTCTCGTTTAATCGAATCATATTGTGAACGGATCTTGTTGTTAGATTCAATGACTGCGTCTAAGATTGGTAGATCATACTCCCAGGCCAATGCCTGTATATCTTTAGGGAAGCATGATCCACCAAAGCCAAGTAGTCCATCTGGTCCTGGTACCTGCATATGAGAATTACCTAACCGAGGTTCTGCTGGAATAATAGTTTGGAATGCCATCCAATCACCACCATCGAACTTCTCTCTGATACTATTAAAGAATGCTACCTTAGTTGCAAGGAATGTATTGATTGTGTACTTGACCCACGATGCAGTAGCAACGTCTGTTATATAAGTGTGACAAGACTTACAGTCAGACATGATATAATACAATTCAGATACTCTTTCACATGCAGCATAATTACCACCGAACACTCTGAACTTAGGATTCAAGAAGTCGTGGAGTGCATACTCTTCCCGAAGAAACTCAGGATTGTATATAACATTCTCAAATAGCTGAAACATGCTATCAATCTGATCTGGTACAATAGTAGACTTGATTACCTTAACTAGGTATTTGTTCCGCTTATGTAACTCAGCTAGAACTTCGTCTATGTTACTAGAGTCCATGCACCCATCTACACTCATTGGTGTGGGTACACATATAAAGACTAACATCGGATTCAAAGCAACCAGATCATCATAGTTGTTTTCTGGATGAGTTGTTGGATCTAGAATGTACTGCTCTGTATTACTAAATGCAGTAGATACTGTCGATCCAACAAACCCATTACCAATGATTGCAATCCTAGGCATCATATCGGCCACCTGCTTTCTTATACCATTTAACGAACGATTTAATACCAACCTCAATACCTGTATGAGATTCCCATCCTAATGATGTAAGGATAGAAGTATCTGCTAATGTCATCTTACTTTCATATTTGTTTGCTTTTTCATATTCAATATTAGCTTTAATACCAGTAACATTCTCTATGATATTAACCATTCTTTCATTAGTAATACAACGTCCTGTACCTACGTTAATGATACTTTCTTTAGGTCGCTGATCGAGTACTAATATTAGAGCATTAATCAAGTCGTCGATATGAGTGAAGTCTCTGATGTACTTACCATTACCACGTAGAGTAACAGTCTCTTCATTCATAATCTGCTGAGTGAACTTCCATAAAGCCATATCAGGACGACCCCATTCACCATATACAGTAAAGAACCTCATACCCCAACTCTTAATAGAAGCCTGATCAAATTGAGATTCATTCACATACTTAGACATTGCGTACGGATTAGGTGGCGGATTGAGTACCATGTTCTCTTTGTATGGCTTAGCCGTTGAACATTTGTTCGATGAATATACAGATGACGATGATGCATATATTACAGGAATGTTATGTAGAGTAGCGCCATCGATAATGTTCTGAGTACCTACAATGTTATTCATGTAGTATCCAGCAGGCTGTTCAAGTGAATGCATCACATCAGCATTTGCTGCTAGATGGAAGATAAAGTCAAACATAGAGAAGTCAATACGATCACAGTTGTGTGTGATATCAACTTCCCGTTGGAATACTCCTGCTTCTTCTAACAAATCAAATCGCTTGGATCTAATTGCAGAACCATTAATGTCACGATCAACACCTACTACTGTATGTCCTCTGTATGCAAGTTCAGAACTAACATGATATCCAATGAAGCCAGCTGCTCCAGTTACTAATATTTTCATATAACACCTATATTTTTGTATGCGTATTCAATAGCTCTATCAGCTTCAATCTCGAAAGGTCTTTCCCCATACCAATCCCCATTGGCTCTATCTATCTCTCTACACAATGTAGCGATCTCTGCAGACGTTATAGGATACTTATGATACAAAGCAGACGATGCTGTCGATACCATAATCTTGTACATCATATGATACCATCCGCCTTCAGATATAACAGCGTACTGCATCACCATCTTCTTATTAACAAATGGACAGTCTTTAAAGCTACTCCACTTGAATGTCTTATTATTCATCTCATCTTTCTTACGTGCAATCAATGTCTTCTGAATAGATTCTGGAAGACGATCAAAGAATGTCTCTCCTCGATCTACCCATGGATATTGTTCCATCAATTCTTCTGGTTCAATACGCTTACCTTTATTCTCTATAAAGAAGTTATACGCATCAGGATACACTGCAGGAACGTAATACATACGACTCATGTCTTTAGTTTGTGGATCTCCATCCTCACCAAAGTTCTTATTGATTGCATACCAGAACCCTTTAATTTGCTTCTTAGAAACAATATCTGTCAGAGGAAACACTACACGAAACTTAGGATGTTCTTCTGTTGAAGATGCTGTAGAGTAACAAACATACTCATAGTCTTTATATTTAAGTAATGCTTCTTCGAAAGTACCTTCATATTGATCAACATCTAATGCAGCCCACATACCCCAATAATCTACATTGACATTAGATCGTGTAGTGCCTTCAGAGTACACAGCAGGCGATATAAGACTAGATCCTGGTTTAAATTCACCCTGTTTGGGTTTATAGCCAGGCTGCTTAGAGAGGTGTTTTAACACCGTAACAAACGACAGCCAGTTAGGAACCGCCAATTTGTTATTAGTCTTATTATCTCTCGTGTATTTAAATATTGTTAATTCTATCATATATTACTCAAAGAATGATTCTAAAGAAGCACTTGGTTCTGCTTCCCATCCGATTACATTCAAGATTGCACTAATAGGTTTTAGAAATGTCTTCTCGAATTGCATATTATAGTCTATATACTTGTCAAGGTCAAGCTCTTTTGGAAGAAAGTTTGGAAAAGATACAACGTTCTCTTTAATAGGATTTGGCATCTTCATATAAGCAAACTTAATACGATCACCAGACTTAATAGATTCATGCTTCTTATTCAGTCCTCGTTCCTTTAATAAGTTATTGAATACCAAAGCTCCACGAACATGAATTGGAGTACCCTTATTATATACTGTTACTTTATTAACATACTTAGCTACGTTATTACATCCCCTTGGAAATGATACATCCTCAGCAGGCATACTATTAAACTTAACCCTAAAGTCAGATATAAACTTCTGAAGTTCTTCTTCAGTTGAACTCATTAGAAGTGGAAACGATTCCTTCAATGCATCACGAACTTTCATTGGAGTAGATGATTTAACAGCTTCTATACCCATAATCTTTAACTTAGGTTCAGCTAATCGTACTCCCTCATCATCCAACACATTAAGAATATAACGTTTCTTAGCTATCCAGATACCACGATCAGCTATTACCTCACGATCCATCTCAAGACGATGAGTGAATCCATTAGTAATCTTATACATCTCACCATGAGCTTTTGTGATCTTATCCTTAAACTTAGATCCACATACATCATCAAGAAAGTCAATTGGATTCTTTGGTTTGAACTTAGCTATAACTTCTGTCATAGAAACATACACAGAGTCAGTATCGATAGCTACAACATAATCCTTTGGCTCTTTATTTTCCATTACCATGTTCATGAATTCATTAGCTGCTCGTTCTGCCCACTTGATAGTAAGCTGACCCATCATAGTAATACCTTCAGCTACACGAATATCGAAATACCTGAAGTGAATATTACCCATAGCTCCATACAATGAGTTCAATAAGATCTTCTGAGCCATTTGCTTAGACTTATTAACACTGATGATCTTCTCAAGTCTGTCAATCTCTTTACTATCTGTAACACCCTGAATGTCTTTCTGACCTTGAATCATTACTTGCTTTGCATCTCTACGTTCAGCATAGATGTCTGTGATGATCTGTGGAATCAATCCAACCTTATTATTTTCAAAGTATGTTCCATTAGCTACACATGGAAGATCATAATCAGCTTTAACTCTCTGATTCAATAAGTTATCAACAGAGAATGATGGCTCAGATATATCAGATCTAATAGTCTCAGGTGACATATTATACTGAACGATTATGTTTGGATATAGAGAGTTAACGTCAAATGAAGCTAACCAATTATGCATTCCAACTTGTGGATCCTTTACATAACCACCAGGATATGGAACCTTAATGTTATGCTTCTTAGGTGGAACTACCTGTTTCAAAGCTAATAGACGTCTATAGATGATAGAGTCCCAAATACCAACAGTACCAAATGTCTCTATGAAGTTAACACCAGCTTGATATGCTACCATCAATACAATTGACATTAGACCTAACTTATCATCCATTCTTGGAATCAAGTAAGTATCCTTGATGTTGTATTCAATAAACTTCTGATGATTTTCATTAGCTAAATTAACTAAGTTACCATAGTCTGTGATATCTAACTTACGTTCACCTAATACAACATTAGCAATATGATCTAACTTATACGATTCTTGCTTACCAAATTGTAATGCAAACTTCTTGAATACATCCATGTAGTCTACAATAGCTACACCAAAGATGTCATAATAGTTATTCTCTTGACCCATGATATTAACCATACGAGGTGTAACCTTACCCCAAGGAGATAGACGATTAGACTGACTACTACCTAACAAATTGTTAATACGATTAATAAGATAAGGCATATCAAATAGTTTATTATTCCAACCAGTAATAATGTCTGGCATATTGATAGGTGATTCCCAATGTAACAGAAAGCTCCTTAACAATTGTTCTTCATTCTCACACTTGAAATAACATACTTCATAGTCAGATAATGATGTATCGAAATCATCTAATCCCCATGTATAGAATGTATCATTAATAGAATGCTTTAATGTAATAGCGTTAACAGGAAATGCAGCTTGATCAGCATGTGGGAATCCCTCAGTAGCATGTACCTCGATATCGATTGAAGTTATGTTAACCTTATTGATATCAAACTCAATGTCTTTTGGAAATTCTGTTGAGATGAATTGTGACACATAGTTAGTCATACCATACACTTCAAAGCCAGATACATTACTATGTGTATCAGAGAACTCTTTAGCTTCTGCCATTGATTCAAACTTATGTGGAGATAACTTTATTGGATTTGGAGATGGTTCATATAATTCATAATCACCTTCTGGATCTGGAAGAAATAACTTTGGTTGGAACTTCACTTTCTTATGAATACGTTGAGCACCATCATAACCACGATATAGAATTGAATTACCGAATCTATTGACACTTGTGTAGAATTTCAAAGTTACATCCCATTAATATATTATATACACTATTATATAGCATTTTGGCCAAAAGGTCAACAGTCAGGCATAAAAAAGTCTGCCGAAGCAGACTCTTATTGTTCGTGCTTAAATTGCTCTATTACGTTGCAATTGATAAGCGATATAATGGTGAGATGTACCCATTGGGTATTCATGTTCCATCATTTTTGCAGCCTTTAGGAAACTTTCCTGGTTCTGCTCAAAGGTCTTTCTACGTGCCCGCTTCCTACTGTGTAGTGCAGATACGACTCTGACCTTACGTAATAACCTTCTCATTACTTATGCTACCTTGATTTAATTAGACCCGATATTATATTTCGGACATAGTTCCCACTCAGATTTTTCCTTATAGGAAATTATCTTAATCTGCTTTAGAGGGGCTGTGTCCAATGATTGACTCGTATCGACAATGTCTAATAGTCCCCAATCAGCTAGAAGAGTCGTAATCGTATTGCGTCTCTCCAGATCGTTCTTATTGAGGTTAGATCCTTTACCGTCTAATAAGAATAATTCTTTGAAGTGTACTATGAAGTACCTTCCTTGTTTATGTAAGATATGACATGATTGAAATAGCTTCTTATCCATTGAGGATGCTACTCCGATTCTAGTCAGAGTCTCTTTTACTTTGAGAAAATCGTCTGGTTCGTTAAGCGTTATCTCCAGCATGTGAGCGGGAGTCCATTCTATACTTTCACTATTGTTTTCCACCAATATTCATCCTATTTTTCAATGACTGAATTTGATCTTTACTCAATAAAGACAAAACTTCTTCAGCACGTTTCTTATTATAATTAAAAGCACTCTTAACAATATCTACATCATTATCATCAACAACTTTATGCCATTTAGAAAAGCGATTTCTCTTCTTGATGGTATTTATATAAAAATCAAATTGAAGTCTATTGTCCATATTATGATTGATATTCATCTCATTAGCAAATAGAACAGTATCTAGGTGGTAGGATAACGCTCTATTAACAATATAAGGTGTGTATGCTTTCTCAGCAATATCATCAACCATAATGTCTTTCTTACTATAACTTGCAGCCTTAACATAATCAAATGGATTCATCATATACCTTCTTAGTTCTATTGCCCTCAAATACACAATAGAATGTTAACTTGTTCTTAGTCGAGTTATTTATAACTTTATGAAAGATATTTGGCTTAATTGTGAAAACATCTCCAGGTTTTGCTAAATAGTCAGTATCCTCTATACGCATAACACCTTTACCAGTATGGAATATGTAAACCTCTTCATTAGGATGAGCATGACCACGAGTAGTCTGAGCCTGATGTAATTTAGTAAATGAGACAGTCATAGAGTCTAAATCGGTATTATCATCTACAACGTATAACTCATTATTGTATACATTCTTCCATTTATCCATCATTCTATTTCCATCAATCTGTTACGTAGATCAGAAGAGGAGAACTTATGTTGCCGACTATTATAATACAACTCGATACCCAATTCCATACAGAGATCCTTACCAGTGAATTCAATATGCTTATATTCTTCACCTAGTACTCGTACATGAATCTTGAATGTCTCAAGTATATCTTTTAATTGCTCTTCATTTTCGTAAGGAACAATTTCATCCACATAAGATACTGCAGCCAATTGAATATAACGTTCTACAATGGTTTGTATAGGACTATGCTTCTCAAGACGATCGAGCGAAGGATCAATCTGCAATCCCACAATGAGATGATCACATTGTTCCTTCGCTTCACGTAGCATCATGACATGTCCGGCATGGAGCATGTCAAATGCACTAGCAGTAAATCCTACTCGCATAAGAACTGCTTACGAACACCACCCTTCCATTCCTCTAATACTTCTTCAAAGAATGCAAGGTTCTCGCCAGCACCAAATGTTTCATTACGATTGAATGTACCATCTGCATTTAAAAACTCAATGTAGTATGAACCATTCCGAGCTAGCTTGATAGAAGCTACCTCTCGTATGCTATTATGGCTTACTCTTAATATTAAATCGTCATTCATATAACTCTCCTAGGAAGTTGCTATCACTAATGCTTGGATACGCATAATATCTAATGCAATATCTACACGAGGATCGTGAACAGCAAGTGACTTCTCGTCGATACCTTCTGGTATAAACGTATTAAATAATCCACTACCCCAACTCAGACCATCAATAGTTGATCGAGTGTCTCGTACATTGTACCATGGATAAGGCTCTTCGATTTTAAGAGTAGCACACAATGATGTAATGATTACAGGGTCAAACGTATTACCTCTTGTATATACATTAGATTTATGTGTAAAGTTATTATACAGCATTTTGATGATGTCGGCAACAGGTTTATCGTTTGCAGAAGGAATCAATTGAGCCTTCTGTACAGCCTTATCCTGCTGCTTCCACCACGTGAGTGTATCCTTTTCAATGATACGTCCTAGCTGAGTACACTGTTCATTAACTTTAACTTTAACATAATCTGATCCACTTACAATCTCTTCGATGGTATATGGATTGCTTGATAAGAATCGTTCTGTATCAAATGCGTATGCCGCTGCAGATAATACAGGACAGGTTGCTGCTGTCGTACCTAATGTTTCGAGATCAAAGATCATCGCATTGTTCATTTCCATTCTCCACTAGCCATGATCTCTGTAAGACATGCTGCTGTATTAAGTTCATGATCCGCTACAAATGCATTCTTATACTGATAGTCAGCAAGAATAAGAATGATCTGTGGAACACTATTTGCTGTTAAATGATCTGATAAAGTATCATACATTCGTCTGAATAAGACATGAGGTTCTGTATCAGAGTTCTCACCAACCCATTTACGCATCTTAGTAAAGTCTTTTGCCTTTAACGCTTTAAGTAAATTGTTATAAGAATCGTTACCCAAGTCCACAAGGACACCCACATCAATATTTCCAGAACTGGAGTAACGTTGACATTCATTAATAACTCTACGCCAATCAGGTGCATGAGTAATAATAAGATTAGCAATCGCTTTATTGTCATACGTAATACCTTCTGAATCAAGAATGAACTGAAGTCTTTTCATGAACTTAGGTGCAAGTGCTGCTAATGCTTTCTTTGAAGTATTAAACTCATACACAGAACAACGAGAATGTAATGGTTCAATAATACGATTCTTGAAGTTACAAGTTAGAATGAAACGACAGTTATTAGAGAACTCTTCAATGAATCCACGTAATGCTGGTTGAGTACTCTGAGCATTCAGATAGTCTGCTTCGTCAAGAATAACAACCTTTAAACCACCCTGAAGTGATACTGTAGATGCAAACTGTTTAATTGTACCTCGAAGAGTATCGATGTTTGGAGATTCAGAAGCGTTGATGATGATATAGTCTAAATCAAGACTATTACAAATAGCACGAGCAATAGTAGTCTTACCCACTCCAGCTGTACCAGTTAGAAGCATGTTAGGAACGTTACCGCTCTTAACAACTTCTGCAAATGTAGTCAACAACTCATCAGATAGAATACAATCTTCTACCTTGTTTGGTCGATATTTCTCAACCCATAATAAATCAGTACTCATTCACTACTCCATAATATATTGTATAGCGTATTATACCTTAATACGCTCATAAGGTCAACTGCTATGATGTAGCAGTTTCTGCAAATACAGCATCATATAGGGTTTCAACATCATCTGCTACTTCTGTAGTCTCTGCAATGTTCTGCTTATGGTATGCTGATGCTACCTTACGTAGATACTTCTTTGGTAGTTCAAAGTCTTCTGATAGTTTATCAATAGCTTCTTTGATGTAAGAACGCTCGCCTTCAATACGTGCATAAGTGTTTGAAATCTCTTTCATTGCACTACGGATCTTTAGACGGTCTGCTGGTGAAGATGGGATGATCAAGTTATTCATAATATATTCTCTATGTGTTAAAGTTAGATGTTTTTTCTAATGCTACCCAATAAACTAAGGGTTCTGTTTTATGTGTGAACTTCGAAATAAGTTTAGATGAGATGTCTACTTGATAATCTCCTCCTGCAAATTTGAAGTTATTAATATTGAATGCTAATTTAAAATCACTAGTGTTCTCTTCATCAACATCAATTTCAATCTTATATGAGTTAGAAGTAGGATTACCAATATCTGTTACAGTTAATTCTAACTGATTAGATCCAGTAGTTCCTTCAATTATAACATCAGTCGTACCTAATACTCCAGCTGCTTTCCTCATAGCGTTAAGGTTATCTGCACTCATCTCGAACTGTACTTCAGCAGAAGGCATTACAATCTTCTTTTGAGGTGAAGTTAGATTAGATGGTTCAGAGAAAAAGTACTTAATAGAATGACCATCTTCTGAGATGTTAACAAACTTAGCATCTGCATGGAATGATAACTCTGGATCTTCAAACATACCCAATACGTTTAGAAACTCATTCAGATCATAGATACCGAACTCATATTCAAACTGCTCTGGAATTACAGCTGAGCCTAGAATGTTCTTTGCATTCGACATAGTCTTCAACTCCCCATCAGGACTGAACACCATGTTTGAATTGATTGTGCTGAAGTTCTTCAGTACAGATAATGTGCTACTCGATATTTTCATTAGTACTTCCTGGCTGTTATTCATTAATATAATTATACCTCATTTGACGTATGAGGTCAAGCGATTTAGGCTTTTATTTTCGAAAAGTTATGATCCTTTACGAATTCAATCTTGCTACGGAATTTGCTTTCAAGTATCTCACCCTTATGAGAGATAACGAAAACGTTTGTACCAGTATCTAATGTGTTCAGTATCTTCATTAGATTCTCTACTCCATCATGGTCCATAGATGAGTCAAATGTCTCGTCCAAGATTAGAAGGTTGGTATTTGTAGAGTTCTTCATACGAGCAATCTGACGCCATGTAAACATAAGTGCCAAATCTATACGAGACTTCTCTCCCTCACTGAATGATTCGTAAGAGAAGTTATCTCTATGACGTGAGCGGATACTCTCATCAAAGTTTTCATCTAAGTTGAATGATACAAAGAAGTCAAGGATCTGTAGATAGTTATTAATCAGTTTATTCATTATAGGTAGGTATTCTTTTATGACCTTAGTCTTGATACCTGTATCCTTTAACATTTCCGCTATAACAATACCATATGAGATCTCATCATTGATCTCGTATTTCCGCTCTGCTAGTTGTAGCTTTGCATCTTGTAATTCTGATAACTCTGCCCTTGCATTACTGATGTCAGCATTACTTGTATTACAGCTACTGATGTCAGCATCCAATGATATAATATTACTTTGCATATTATTGATATTGATATCGTTTAGCTTTATATCATGAGCAAGATCTCTCTTCTTTTTAATCAATTCTGTCACACTATCAATAGACTCAATGACACTTTTAAGCTCAATTTCTAATGTTTTCTTATTACCTAGATGACCCTTAGCTACAGTAGATATATCATTAATCTTAGTCTTACGTAATGAATCATCGATAGTCTGTGTACATGAGGGACATTCTGTATTAGATGAATAGAACTTTGATTCCTTCATAAGAGACTTTAAGTCGCCATTCAATGTATGAAGATCCATATTCAACACAGCCTTTAGATCATACACGATGTTTAGTGCGTCTTCAGTAGTATCATGATACTCGTCATACTGATCTGATAATGTATGACCATGACGTATAAACGCTGTCTTTTCTGCCACGTATTCGGACATAGTCACACGTTTAGACTCTACAATGGATGCAGACGCAGCTGACATATCAGTAATATACTTAGATTGCATCTTTATCTTAGAAGACTGTATATCAATCTCATGTGTGATAGACTTATAGTTCTCTTTAATACGTGCAGAGTTCTCTTTCAATAGACCATTCATCTTTGAGAAGATGTTGATATCTAATAGATCCTCAATCACTTCACGTCGATATGCTGACTTCAATTGCATGAATGGAACGAACGAAGATGATCCTAATACAACAATCTGGTGGAAGGATTTATGATTAAGTTTAAGAATGTTCTGTTCAAGATACTTTTGATAGTCACGTGTAGTACTAGCCTGATTGATCATATGACCATTCTGCCAGATCTCAAAGATACCAGGCTTGATGCCTCGCTTGATTTCAAACTTATGCTTACCAATTTCAAACGTAACCGCTACTTCACAGTTCTTTTTATTGATAGAGTTAAGTAGTGCAGGCTTATTGATATCACGGTGAGGCTTACCAAATAATGCAAATGATATAGCATCTAGCAATGTAGACT
>Ga0307985_10000431_pt1 | contig 25213 bp, 46 predicted proteins | sample EllFjometageno80_FD_203155 | JGI IMG/M metagenome (GOLD analysis project Ga0307985, IMG submission 203155) | Marine microbial communities from Ellis Fjord, Antarctic Ocean - #80 | ecosystem: Environmental > Aquatic > Marine > Unclassified | place: Southern Ocean | collected 2014-10-09 | reverse complement strand
TTGATGTAGACCAAGTAGTAGCAGGGCTTTGGCCGCTATTTGGGTTGCGGGCATTTGTATAACCAGGAGCTGACAAGTTACTTGCCACGGCCATATACTGTGTTTCAATATATGGCCCGTCAAGAATATCGTATAATGTTGTTGAGCCTGTTGCTGTTCTAATCGCCATGGATATTATAATCTCTGTATTTAACCGTTATAATATTTATCAGGCGTCAGTTTTGACAACCGTACATTCGTATAGCTCAGAACCACCATCTGGTACGTTATTAGGACTAATTTGCACGGTTTTGGTTGTTGCTGATGATGTACCAGGACCAGACCAAGCATACGTCAAACCAGTTGTCATTTCCAAGCCTGTATCAGCATCATATGCCTTGGCTGTTAAAGTCTTTGTTGAACCTGTATTATTATGAAATGCAAATCCGCCAGTATTAGATGTTATAAAAACTGCAATTGCACCCTTACCAACAGCACCATCAGCAACACGAATAATAGATATTATGTCAGAACCACCAGCTGAACCAGAAACCTTTATAGCTATTGAATTAGAAGTGCCGAAATTTACAGAAGAAATTGTTAAAGAACCACCGTCTTGCAAATTTAAAGCTTTTACAGAATTATTACCACCAGCAACTAACGTAGTATTACCAGCACTTGCTGATATAGCATTAAATGTAGTACTACCATCAATAGAATATTCTGCTGATAAAGTTCCTCCAACATTACCCGCTGTTGTAATTCCAAGAATTATATCGCCGGTGCCACTAGAAGATAAAGCACCAGTGCCAGTATAAGAAAATGTTTGTCTGTTCGGTAAAAGTGTAACAATTGCACCGCCAGTACCTTCAATAACTTTAGCTAGAGAAATCACAAGCTCTACATTAGTTGATGCACCAACACTGTTAACCATTGTTAACGTTACATATACTAATTTAGAAACTGAAGATGCTGAAGTAATACCAGTAGTAATAATTTTTGCGTGCGTATTAAGGCCAGTTCCTTCAGTTATTAATTTGGTGGTCCAACCATTGGCTGTAGATGTTTCGTTAACATCATCTGCGGGTGAACCTGCATTTTTAGTTAAAACTGAGATTGAATACGAATTATCGGCACCAGTTGTACTATAATACGATCTTGTAGTACCAACATATGCAAATATTTCACACTCAAATTCTGAAATATCACCAGCAGAAACAACGCCAGCTGGATTAGATGCAAACGAGTGTGACTGATTTGATAAAACTGCAGATAACGGATTAAATCCATCTTTAATATCTGATATTGTAATCGCACCAATACTTGTTCTAGTTCCCATTTTAATTCTTCCTATGTTATATGTTTGAAATTTCGCAAATTAAATTTATGTTATTACCGTCGGCCACATCTGTTGGGTCAACAATTACAAATGGTGAATTCATTCCGGTTTCACCATCAGCTAAAAATTTACCGGCACCTGGAGAATAGCCAACAAATTCACTTGATATATTTATATACACTGGTGTTATGTCGCTAAACCATTTGTAAATATAGTCATTAGAGTTTGAAATAACACCGTCTAAATATACGTTTGCTGTTATTTTTTTATTTACGCCTGTGTTGTTTCTAAAAGATGTTCCGTTATCAGAAGATAAAGAAGTAACAACGGATTCACCACTGTCACCCTTTTCGCCATCTTTGGATTTATTTATCGTAAAGGCTTTTATTAGTGTTTTATTATTATCGTTGTGCGTTGCAACTAAATCAAAAGTTTCAGAAACACTCGACCAACCTAAGTCAGTAACAATATAACTTCCCGAACTGTCAATATATATGCTTAATGAATTTTTTATTGAATCACCTAAAACTGCAAATGTGCAATTGTTTGTAACTTCAACATCTCCAAAGTGCACTTTAAATAAACCAACTGCTTCGGTTAATATTGGATTATTACCACTAGAATCTGTTGCAACCGATATATTATCGTTAGTTAAATAACCGTTAAGCGAATTTGTTGCTGTGAATTTAACAGGCACTGACCAATCAATTGAAACATTCCAGCCAGCATTATCCAAGTTTGAATATGTTCTAGTGGATATCCATGCAACCTCGTTATATTCCGGCGGCTCTGGATTATCTTTCCATTCTTCTGGTATTGTTGGTTGATACTCGGTTGTGCCGTCATACGATCCATTTGTCGGTTTTGCTGGTGTTATTCCAATATTTTCCTTTCTAAATACGTATGATACAAATGTATTTGATGTTTTATAGTCTCTGCCAAGTATTGGAATATATAGATACCGCAGCGGCACAGTCCAAGAGCCATCTGATTTCCAAACATATTTATCCGATTCAAAAACTGTATAGTATCGCTTTGACGACCTCCAAACATATTCCCCAGCAACTGGCGACATTGGGTCGTCATACCAAGTGTTGTTAGGCCCAGGCAATACTTCTGATATTCCGTCGTATGTTCCGCCGGTAGGATATTCCCCAGGTAAAATTATTTCGTCAGATTTATAAACATCAGAAATATAATCAGCAGGTTTACCATCTATGCCTTTAGCTTGATCTGGAAAATCGGTTAGATTTGCTGCTGAAAGAGCAGGCAATTTTCCATCAAATGTTAATGCAACAAGATGTTCTTCTGATTCTTCAAGATCTCGGGTTACTGGATCAATATATGTATATTTTTTCATCTATTTGTTTCCGGATTTTAACCGTTCATACCTGTATGCTCTAACACAATGATTTTTACTATCGCCTACCATAATTGCAAGAAAATCAATAACCGCAGCAGTATATTTATATTTTTGTTTGTTTATTCTTTGACCAGTATGACCAGATATTGATTGCATTGTAGTATTGTGTATAATAGTACAAATTAAAATGTCAAGTAAGTACCAACATTTAAAAGCACGTTTATGTTTACTAATAAACGGAATTGAAGGAAAAAACAAAACAGAAACTAAAATACCTATAATAAGATATGCTAGTAATAGAAAAAAACTGTGAATAACTGCTAATGATTTTTTCATTTTTTAGATTTGTCCGGTGGTTACAATAATAATATATTTATAATACTATAACCAACAGACATGGTATTGCGGGGTTTGTTTACGTGTTTGTTAATATTTCAATATTTCTGAGTATATATCTTTAGTTGTTTTACGGGTGCCGTTATTTTTATCAATCCAAATAATAATTTTATTTAACTTTGAATCGTTGTATGCTTGTAAAAAACAATCTTGTTCAATTTTTGAATTATTGTGATTTATTGAGTTGCCATCATCTTTAATATGTTGCATATCGGTAGAAAGTAATAATACCAATATAGTGTTTTTTGTAATATTACCAAATGGATTATGTATACAGTGTTTTTCATGTTGCATTACAAAATCAGTATTATAATCACGATATATTCCAGAATAAACGATTTCACCAAGATGAAATCTATCAAAAATAATATTTTCATTAGTTGCTAATAATTCAAAACCTGCAGATATTGAAGCTTCAGCATATTCTTTTTTAGTAGGATATGAATCTGTGATTTGTGGTTGACTATGATGAATTTTAAATTTATAGCCTTCAACATTTTCAATATAATCAATTAACGTACTTTTGCCAATATTATCAATACCTTCAATTATATAATTCATTCTGGTACCTCAATTAAATCAAAATCACGTTCATATAAATGAAGTGAGCTTGCTTGCCAAATAATCTGGCCAGTTGTTAATTCAGGATATGTTCCAAGTAAATCGAAACGCAACTCAGATAAAACATGTTGCTGCCAAGCTAAATCGTTGTTATAACCAAAACGTAAGTCATTTGACCGCATTTTAACAACGCAATGCAATTTCTCATCTCTGATAAAGTAATCAACATTATTAGTACACATAAAATCTGACATGCCATTAATGTTATAATCAGTATGCATCGTAGGCCGAGTGTAAATCATTGATGCTCTACGCGAGTTTTTATTTTTCTTAAGTTCACGAGTTACATTTGAGTATTGTGAACCGTTATCGCTAGAATATATACACCAACCATAGTTTGAATTAATATTACCATCTTTATCAGCAACATTTTTCCATATTTGTGGTACTTTTTCAAGGTCGTACACATTTAAAGATTTACTAGTATACCAATTAAGTTCCATATGTACGTATTTTAAGTTTGGATCACCGTACATTGATTCAGCATCAGCAATAAAAGAAGTTCCAATCAATTCAATTGTTTTAGAACCAGTTTTATCAATTGTAAAATCGTCATTTAAATATTTGTGTAATATCATTTCTTTAATATTTTCAGTATTATTCATGTTTTACCTTAATTGTTTGTTGTAGTTATATTATATCAAATATTGACTCGCTTGTCAACATTTATTATTTTATTAAGAATATATCTTGCGGGTGTCTGGAAGTTATACTGGGATAATAATTTAGCAGTTTCATGAAATTTACAATATGATATATTTAGCTAAATTTGGTAGGCCTGAAAGGATTTGAACCTTAACTCTTCCGATTATGAGTCGGGTGCATTGCCAACTATGCTACAGGCCCGTTAAAATTTGGTGCCAACACGAAGAATCGAACTCCGGACCCCTTGATTACAAAACAAGTGCTCTACCATCTGAGCTATATTGGCGGTATTAAATTGGCGGATCTGGGAAGATTCGAACTTCCATAAGAGAGTTAACAGCTCCCCGTAATAACCATTATACGACAGATCCAAAATGGAGCCTTTGTGGGCTATATAAACCAAACTACATCGGCTTGAAACCGAGCGATTCGCCACGAACTCAAAGGCATTTATTAAAATATTATATTTTTTAACTTTATTTATAGATCTATTATATCAAAGAAATGAGCTGATGTCAACAGTTATTTATTGTTTTTTGAAAGTTTTTGAATCCAAGTGCGATCAATATCAGAAGATTCAAATACAAATGTACCGTTTGATCTTCCGCGAAGTTTAGTATATGCTTGAGCCACTTTATTAGCTGTTGCTTTACCAATGCTTTCGACTGAACCGTTTTGAAACAATAAGCTTGTTGATTTTTCAGTTTCAGATTTAAATACAACTGCATCTTGATCATACTTTTTCATTAATTTAATAACTAGCGATTTAAGTCTACCAGAATCATTTTTATCACCAATGACAAATATAGAATCTTCACTCGTATCTGTTTCGTTATTTCCTTCTTCTTCAACCCAATGACCATCAACAAAGAAATATCCATATCCTTCGTTTTTAATAGATGCAGCAAGTTCTTTATTTCGTTTTACATTTTCTTTATATGTAAAGTTTCCACGAAATGCTGTTAAAATTGCAACGGGTCTATCAGAATCAAGATGTTTAAAAACTCTTGATAATGATGCTTCGTTAAATATTTCTTTTAATTTTTTCATGTTATTATATTCCTAGTATTAATGCTTAGTATATTTATATTTATAATTATAATTTAGCCGTAATGATTAATTGGTATATAATAACATTTATTTATATTTTAACTATAAAGTTCTGGATAATCAGATTTAATTTCAGACATTGTCATACCAACAAAATCACTGGCTAAATATTTGATAAGATCTTTATTTGTGCCAACTACATCAGCTACTGATCTTGAACCCTTAGGGCCGCGTTGATGTATATAAACTCCATATTCATTCTCCATATCGACAATATATTGCCTTTCTTCTTTGGTATCCCCATCGAATCCCCAATCCATTTCAATTATCGCGTTTTTAGCTTCATTAAGCATTTCTTTTAATGTTTTCATTTATTTCTCTGTATTACTGGTTTGTGTTTATATATATTTAATTAAAGTCTACATTATTTAATCTTTTCATAAAGAAATTATCAAAAAATCCGCTTTCTGCCATCAACAAAGAAACAAGTAATGAATGTGTATATTCTGAAAATTCATCTCGCATTTGTAACAAATCAGAAACCAAACACATTATAGTTTTTTCGCTATCTTGTAAATGTTTAGCTTTAATATTTTCCATGCGGTGTTCGTACAAATCAGACATATACCAATTTATTTTTTTATTTTCTTGTTGTTCATCGTCTTTCATACCTAATCGCCAAGCATATTTAAAAGCATTACCAGCGGTAAATGATAAATTTCTGGTAAAATATATACATTGACATGACCTACTATTATAATGGTCTGGGTTTATTGCATCAATTGATTTTTTCATTTTATTTCCATTTTTTAATTAAGATACTATTATATAAAATAATATCTTGTATGTCAACACTTAATATTAATTATTAATTAAATGTTAGGGCAATTCTAAGATGTACTAGACTAACTTAAAATTACTATTTGATAAATTATGTTAATTGGAAAGTGCCGTTCTTAAATTTAACTAGAGATTCAAATACAATCACTTAATTCAATTTCATAATTCAATTACATTATCGTTATAACCAGTGTTTTCACTATAATAACCAACACAGTTTGCAACTAAGCGAGTGTTAAATAAAATCTGATCAGATACTTCATGTGTGTGTCCAAAAAACCAAAAATCTGGATTTAAATCCTGGATTAAACTTTCTTGAGAAGCATGCCAAACATGTGAAATTGGTTTATTATCTTTAGGACTCCAGGGCGAATGGTGTGTAATTACGACGGTTTTACCTTCGTACGATTTTAATTCTTCATATATAAAGCCAAGCCATTCGTGATGCATTGCGACAGTATCATCAGTTGACAATTTACGTTTCCATGGAATATCTTTAGGACCATTGCGAATCATTCTATAATCGTTACAACCCATTTTAGCATCAAAGGGTGCTAATGGATGTTTTAACCCAGACCACATTGTTCCACCAATGAATTTAATATCATCAATAATTATTGATTCATCATATAAATGGTACACGTTATCGTTTAATTTTGCATTACTTAATTTATTATTAACAGATCCTATACTTGAACCATAAAATTCATGATTACCATGAACATGAATTACGTATCTGAATCTTGTTGATAATAAATTTAAATAATTTGGCATCAATTTGCCATGATCAATATCACCAGCTAAAATTAAGATTGTATCTTTGTCATTTGGTAATTCAATTGGTACCCAATCGCCGTTAGTTTGGTGATATTTTTTGTTATATACTCTTGAAATTTCATTATGAACATCGGAATATAATCTAACTAAAGTTTTATTCATGGCTCATCAACCTCTAATGTAAAATAATCATCATAATTATCAACATTTAAATTGAATTTAAATTTTTGATCTTGAATTTTTAGTAAAAATTCTTTAGGTGCTAACATCGTTACACTATAACATTCACCGTCATTAAGATTAATAACATGTGAACTTTCATTGATAATAACATTTTCTACTTTTTGCTGTAAATAACAATGGTTAATTAATGAAAAATCTTTTTTAATTGCAATATAAAAACTATACATTATTTATTCTCCAAAAAAAATTGTACCGGCTTCATTAGACGGAAACCCTGCGCAATATTCAAAATTGTTTGACGACATTGACATACTAAATTCTTCAATACCTTTACTATTTTTCCAATTTGGATAATCAGTACCAATTTCTAGTGGACCGTTGCCAGATTTCATAGAAACATATACTTCAGTATTTTCAGGAAGTTTTTGAAGTTGTTCTATTAATTGTTTAACATTCATGATATATTTCTCTTTAATTGCTTAACTCATTTTAGAGGTCTATTATACCAATAAAAAGAGCAGTTGTACACTGCGCAAATGTTACAAAATGTTACGATTTATTAAAATCCATATTGTACTAAGTTTTCATTTCTATATTCTTCATGTTTCAACATAGCCAAGCGAACTGGTTTGTAGTTAACATTTTCACAAGAAACGTTAATAAAATTTGGATCTCTAATAGTTTTGCTATGTACATGGCCGTGAACGTTAACCGATCCTCGTAATTCAATTGGATGAATTGGTGGATGTGTTAACCAATAACCATTAACCTTAAACATAGAACCAACTTTATTATACATTCCAGCATTAATACAATGCTTAAGTACTTTAATACGTTCTTTATTATCACTGTCGTGATTTCCTGGTACAAAGTTTATTGTGTTAAAATATTTTGAAATTTCAGTTAAATATTTTATGCTGTTTTCATCAAAAAAACAATCTCCAAGCATCCATAATTGATCGCGCTTTCTGCCAACAGAGCAAATATTTTCAACAATAGTATTATCATGTTCTTCAATTGATGAAAACTCTTGTCTAAAACTTAAAATATTTCTATGGCCAAAATGTAAATCTGAAATAATATGAATATGACTCATAATTTTACTCCTGTAGCACTTTGCTTTAAAATTTATTACGTACCCAAGCTGGGGGTATTAACCCAGGAAAGCTTTCAGCACTAGCATGAGCTATTTGATCGCGGAGCATATAAAAAGCTCTGCCTTCGTATGTATTATCTCGATAATCAGTCTGATTTAACGCAACAATAACTTTGCTTACACTCATTGGACAATATTGATCAACAATTCCAGAAAGTATATGAGCAAGAGCAATGTGTAATTGTTTTATATTATCTGTTGAATTTAAATATCTTTTAGTATAAATTCTGTTTAAAATATTAATACTATTAGGACGTTTACACGCACGAATTAATAATTGAGTATTACTATCCATTTTCATATTAATGTTCCCACTTAGTCATTGTTGCAAGATAAATATCTTGTCCTACTGGACTAATAGCAACTACAACATTACCACTAATAACCCAACCATCTAATGTTAATTTATCAACATTATTACCCAATTCAAAAACACAATTTCTTTTAACAATTTTAACAGACTGGGTTTTTTGTTCAAGCTCTTCAATTTTAATATATTCCATAATGTATTTCCTAATTGTTTAATTGCTTAACTCATTTTGTAGGTCTATTATACCAATAAAAAGAGCAGTTGTACACTGCTCAAATGTTACAAAATGTTTCTATATTAATCAGATAATTTTTCACCGTCATGATTTTTAATTAATTGTCTATGCTGAATCCATTGTTTAAAATTAGCGGAACATATAGTGCCGTCAACGTCAACATGTGTTACACCGCTAGGCAAATTGAAAAATATTGCAGCAAAATCCCCACAATCAATAGTTTTTGACACTGGCGTTGCTTGATGTTCAAACGGTGAAGCATGAACTCTTTCACCATCAATTAACATTCCACTCATTTTAATAGCTTTTTGTAAAGAAGTATCAGCTTTACGATAAGACAATTGTGCACATACACTTGAAGAAATTAGTTTTGCTTCAGATGAAGATATAGTTTCATCATTAGCACGATATTCTACATTTCCGTTTACTAAAAGTCTTTCAACATATGGAACATGCCATTCATCTTTGTTAATAATCATGACATCAGCATTATCTCTAGCTTCTTTCATGGCAACTGCTAAATCTGAAATTTCACCTTGAGCATCTGGGTGATATCTTAACCAATCCCAATTTTTCCATTCAGTACTGGTTAGTACAATTTTAATATTTTGGAATGGTTCTAATAATCTTCCAGCATTTTGCTTATGAACACCAAGGCCGCCGGTATCTTCGGCATCATTTAAATACTCAGCAAAAGAAATTGCACTATTTCTAGCCATTTCTAATACTCGATTTAAGGTTTTGTGATCACTTTGTGGAATAACTTCGCCTTGCATTCCAGATTGATTTTTGGTCCAAACATATTCAGCAGGGTTTTCAACCAACTGAGCAATTGCAGCTTTCAATGGAACTGCTCTAGTACTGCTACTGTTTTTGCTAAAAACGCCGTGAGTTAATAATTGAGAATGAATTACTCTTGGGTATTCCATTTCTAATGTAAATATTTTTTTACCAGTGGTGGAACATTGACTTGCTTGAACACATTTTACTTTTGTAACGTTATGCATAATTTACCTTGCTTTGATTATTTCAAGGTACTATTATATCAAAAAACACCCTGGGTGTCAACAATTATTTATTTTAATTTAATTTGGTTTTATTTGCGGTATTTGATTGGCTTTTGCTCGTAAACGTGGTATAATAAAACCTTATCTACATCTAATATTATATCTTAAAAGTTATGAAGCAGGAACTGCTGAATCCCGACAGGGAAAAATATTAAGATATAATTATATACATTAAATATTAAATATTACGTTAAATATATTATACTATGTACTAAAGAGCGGGTATTGTATTTTAATTATGATATAATTTCCCTTCGGGTTGTACCTTGCGGTACAAATATTTTAAATACTAAATAAAAAAGCCGATACTAAATAATAGTATCAGCTTCTAATTTATATATTGTCAAGCTTAAAACTTAAGCTTTTATTTTTTTTACCGCAAGGTTATCACCGCTGGTGACTAATTGACCGTTCATTATTTTCCATTCTGCAAATCTTGATTGATCTGGCTTAAATCCAAGTTCAACCCATATTACGTTGCTTGGTATTTCATGTAAACCACTAACTAAAACACAACCTCGATTATCACTATATACGTACATATTATTTATTCCTATCTGTTAATTTATATCATGACCTAAAACTAGGTCATATCATACCATGTCCATTCCGGAGAAACTGCTGCTGTAACTGCTATACCTGCAACTGTCCATGTTGGGTTTGTATATCCAAATATATGAGTATTAGTTACTGAACCTTTCAGGCCAATTGTTGCTGTTGCGCCAGTACCAGCTGCCGGTGAACCACCAAAATTATAGTTAGCTGATATAGCACCGATATTATTAGCTCGCATACCCAGGGTTAATACTTTACTTGGAATTCCGTCAAACGGGTCATTTGCTGCTGTTGTTGCACTACGCAACGATGCTGGGATTGAAGTAACTGCTGAGGCCGATAAAAACGAAACAATACTTGATGATCCGGCAATTAAATCAACCAATGGAGTTGATGCAACAATAACACCCTTAGCAATAGAACTTCCAAATACTACTGGAACTGCAGCTTCGACACCTAAGAAAGTTGTAATTACGGACTCAGTACCAAAATATACCATTGCAGTAGCACTTCCTAAAATAATACCTAAGTTAGGACTTGTTGATAATGTAACGGCCGCTGCTGATGATGTACTTAATGCATCACTTGCCTGTGCATTGGCAGCAACAAGAGCTAAGGCAACTGGATCTGCAATAATTGAATCAATTGTGGGATATGAACCAGATAAACCAGCAATGTTAATAATAGCTGATTTTAAAGTTAATGCAAAATGAGCTCCGTTTTTATAAGTTTGCCATGATGTTGGAACATTTGCAATTGCTTGTATAGCTCCAGGGCTGTTTGCCATGGCCGCACTTCCGCCAATTTCTGCTGTGATTTCAGTCATTGCAACAGGACTACCAGCAACAACATCCATTTGGCTTGAATTAGCAACAACATTAATCGCCGCAGGGCGAGCTGCAACAAGGCCCATAAAACCATGATCGTCAACCATTAATTGTGTTGCTGGTGTATCTGCAACCATAGCACTCATAGCTAAATTACTGTCTACGACAGCACCCTTTGCTGTGGCATCTGATACAATTGTTTCAATATCAACAAAAGCAGCAACAGATATACCAGCAAGATTACTAACAATAGCCGGTAAATATGTTTGATAGTGATCTGATTTTGAAAACAATGACCAAGCAATTGAGTTATTACCAACTTTTTGTAAAGTTGAAATATTAAGCGAAGTATTTTGCATTGCAACAGCACTTGCAACAACTGCTTGGCAAGCAGTTGAATTTTCTGAACTAGCTGCAGCAAATATTGCGTCAGTAGCCTTAGCACTGCTATTAACGGCTGTCATAGATGTTACGTTTGACGATATTCTACGAGTTTCACCACGTAAAGATAACATACTAACAAACTCGGCAAGATGGCCTTCGTCAGTCAACCGTGATTCTAAAGTTTCACCCGTACCTTCTGCGTAATTTCCGTTTTCCATAGCATTTATGGTTCTTTGTACTCTTATTATTGACATATATTTGTTCCTATGTATTATTTAATATATATTTTGAAAATCTACCAGACTCATCTTCTGCCCATTCATTATTTATAGAATTTTCAAATAATAACATAGCATGTATATAATCTACCGCTGGGACTTCTAATAACCATTGACCGACATATCCAACTGTGTCTGTATTAAAACATGTTGTGTCTTCATCTGGCTCATTTTGTGTTGCTACCCATTGAAATAACCCAAGTAATTCAACAGTGATTGAATCTTCTGCTTCTGGCGACATTAATCTTAAATTATTTCTATTTAAATATGTTACTGTTGACAGTGAAGTAGCACTTCTTGCTATAATAAGGTCAGTGCCGGAATTTAAATCAATACCGTTAACAGTTGATAAACTTGTTTTTGTTACTAACAAATCTAATGCAGTAGCCGTAGCATCTGAAATTGGTTTATTTGTATCTGATGTATTATCTACATTATTTAAATCTTCATCAACTATTCGTTTAACTTCACCAAAGTCTGAAACTATTTGATTTTGAGAAAGTTTTGTTTCAGTCGCAGCGATAACCAATGCTTCTGCTGCACCAGTTGCGTTTTGCAATGCTAGTAGTTGCTCTGCGTTTGTCATTTATTATGTCCCGTTAATTAATTGAAGTACTGCTGTTGTAGTATTTATCTGTTTAGTTGATAAGTCGTAAATAACAGGTAATGCCTCGTTTTCAGAGTCTACAACAGCAGCAGCAATATCTAAAGCAACATCGTCTTTTAAAGCTATGCATGTTCCAAATAAATTTGTAGCATCAATTGATAATTGTTGAACCGCTAGTATTGTTGCTGGATCACTCATGGAATTTCCTATTTTTAATATGTTGTTTTAAATATATGTCTTGTGTTTTAATCAAAGCACTAGATTGCCTCATAGTATTTTCAACATGATTTATGTTATTTGCTGACTCTATAACATCAACGCGTGAAATTAAATCTTTTATTGAACTTGCAATTGCAAGAACAACGTCAGAAATCTTTGAGGCTAAACTCATATTATACTAAAGCCACGTTATAAGTACTAACAAAATCTGTATTAGTATCGCCGACAGCTGCTGTTAATTCTGTTAAAACTGTTTCTTTGGCCGCACCAATATTATCTCTAGCTTGAGTTTGTTCAGCTGCAGTAAACGTTTGTGCGGCATCAACCCGAACTCGTTTTGATAATTGTGCAATTAAACCACTAGCAACGCTACCATCAGTTAAAAAGTCTGCAAGTTCTGTAATAGTATCTAAAGCTTCAGGGGCTAATCCGCCAAGAATAGAAGTTTTAGCAGCATCAATTAATGCAATAACTTTATCAACACTATAAGCTTTGGTTACACTACCAGCAACAGCAGTATCATCTATTAAATTGTCTACTGAACCCTGTGCAGTATCAACATTAGATTTTAAAGCAGTTAGTGCTTCAACTATGTCTTTGTTACCGGTTGACCCAAAAGCAGCAGCGATTGCTGATAAATCACCACCAATTCTAGTATCAGCTGAGTTTACTGCTGTTTTAATTTCGTTAATTGCAGCAACAATTGTGGTTTTATCTGTTGTTGTTAACCCAGCTAACGGGGCAATTATATTTCTTAGGCCTTTAACATCTGTACCAATAGCCGATGCAAGTAGTTCTAATTGTGTTTTAAGTGACATATTTGTTCCTTTAATCAACCAAAGCTGATTGATATATTATTAACGGTGAAATTGAGTTATATTCTAACAAATCCGATGTTGGAATATATAACGTATTATCTGACTTTATTTCTAGTTGATTATTTTCTGCAGCACTAACAAAGTCTGTTACTGTAACATGAACTGATTGAATATTAATCCAAACTTCAGTTGCTGAAATCGCATGACCAATCTGGAGAACAAACCCAGTAACTGGTTTAACGCTAGTTAAGTCGCCGTTGGAGCTCAAGAATAAGGGAGCATCGATAATCCAATTCCAATATTGGTTCACTACTAAACCAATTATTATTATATTTATAATATCATCATTATTTCCAGAATTTAAACTTAAACCTAAAACCTGTTTTTCGTGTAATTCATTTGTGTTATCGGCATGGTAAATTCTTTTTAATAAACTTGTAACTAATTTAAATGCACCGACCGGTCCACCAGCAATGCCAGTGCTTGCTGTTGTATCAATTATGTAGTTTGCATTATTAATAATATTTGCTTCGCTAGAAGTAAAATCTAATGTATCGGATTCCGTTGGTATAACATAAGTTTCTTCAACATTAACAACGCTAAGTACTTCTTCAACTTCTGAAATATTAATACTTGTGCTTTCATCGACAATAGAAACGTTAATTGATTCTGATACGTCATTTAATGCAAAGCTAACATCACCAAAAACAACAATTTCATCAACAGTGTTATTTAATGTTAATATTTCTGTAGAATTATTTATAATGATATCAGACATATTTTATACTACCGTTAAAGTGATATCTTGTAAAATCTTTACTCGGCCGGTTAATAATGTTTTAACATCGGGCGGATTGCTACCAACACCTGAAATTATTCTTTGAAATCCATAAAAATATGAAGTATCAGGTTCCAAGCTTGCAGTATCAACAGATGAAGCTGAAACATACATAACACCATTTGCAACATCGTCGCTTATAGTATCACCAGCAACATTAAATACTTGCATTACAGCTAGCTCATCTGAATCATCTGAGTTTTCTTTCAAAGTTAAATAAATTTTCCATCCGGTTATATCACTGCCTGATCCAAAATTAAATTTCCAAGCTTTTGTATCGCCACGGTAAAAGTTTTTAATATTAGTTGCCATTAAAATTGCCTCTTTGTTTATTTTTTATACTATAAAACCCATATCCAAAAAAGAATACAGGTTTTATTATAAATTTTACTTTTTTCATATGTATCTAATCCAAATATACTAATAGTATATTTATAGCATTAAATAATTTTGAGAATTATGCCCTGGACTGACATTTATTTAAATCACCCACTGAGAGGTTGCACTCCATGGGAGGTTACACCCCACTAAAGACATATCAATATTTTTCATAGCAACAACTTTACACTCGTATTTATCATTATATTCTAATAACTGGTTTAATTTACATTTCATGTTTTCATTAACTCCTTCGTTTTCAAAGTTACAATAATACCCAGCACCAGAAGTTCCAAATATTTCATAAGAGCCCATTAATCGTTGCACGTCAACAATTCCAGAATTATAATAACAAGATTCACGTTCGTTATCTTTTGCACTTAATAACCTATAATACGAATTATTATCAGAATCATTTTTTAACGTTATTTCTATGAGTGTCCAGTTAACTGTGTTATACATCATGCCAACAATTACCTTATATTTTATCTTGTGAAAACTCAGATTTTATTTTTTCAAGCATGTTAATCAAAGTATCAATTGATTCAGTATTTGTAAATAACAGTTGATAATCTGGCATGACCTCGCTTTGATTAAAAGAAGCTTCGCCAAAAGAAACCCCAACAGCAAAAATTTCTTTATCGTCATATTGTAGCAATTGAGATGTACCAGAAATGCATATATTTTTATTTCCAAACAAAGCACCGCTTGTCACTGTATTATCAGGGTTTTGGAACTCAAAAAATGGGTTAATTGACATTTTTAATTTACCTTTTGTTGTTGATGAAAAAGAGTTTGCATAAAAAATTTCATTGCCTAATGAATCGTGTTGTGTAAGAATCCATTGGTCGTGATTATTTGAAAAATATACGATGTTATTAGCATTATCGTGATGTGTCATTGATTCACTTATTACATTTAACATATTATTTAATCCAACCGTTGAATTCAATTCTATGTTTAGCCTTTCCAAGTAAAACAAATGCTTTATGATATTTTTCAATCCGGTTTATATCACGTTCGGTAATACCTTTCAATCTTGTTATGTCACTGTTGTGTTCTAAATCCTTTCTTTTAACTCTAATAACATCATATTTTATTTTTGAATCATCGATACCAAGGTCGATTGCACACATTTTAGCAATATATTCTTCATATGAATCGCTCATATCGTGTGTTAACAATTTAAGAGCTCTTATCACTCTTTTGCTAAACCCCATATCATCTAAATCTTCAAATGTTAATTCAGAATCTTCAACAGCATCATGTAAAACTGCGATTGTTGCTAATTCAGTGTCAAACATTAATTGATGCATTAAATGTAAAGGATGTAAAATATACGGCATACCCTGTTTATCAGTTTGGCCGTGATGAGTATCAGTTGCTAATTTAATAGCTAAACCCAGTTGATTCTGCAATTTCATGTTATATTTATTCTCTATTTATTTGCTTAACTTATTTTGTAGAACTATTATATCAGCTATCCTGGGTAAAGTACAGTGGTTAAATGTAACAAGATGTTTTTGTAACTGATATTATTCATAGAATCGTTCACAATATTTTTCAAAATCATCAACTATTTTAGTTTCTTTTTTTAAGATTTTATCAATATAATCTAATGCGTTTTTCTTTAAAATTTCATCAAGCTGGTTTGCTTGATAATTGTTAAGAATTGTAATATCAGACCTTAAAACAAACATTGATGTGTTATTAACATCGTCAAATAACCAAACTAAATTTCTAACACTAGAGCTATATCCGCCAATTACTGCTTTAAATCTGTCAGTTGTCCATTGCTTACCGTCCAGAATACACACAACCTCTTGTTCAACTCTAAATTTATTATTAGTATTCTTATATAAATCTAACAATCTTGCAATTTCCATTGGATCATCTCGGCACATCCAATCATCAAAACTCATTTCATTATCTGAAGTAAACATGTCGTTATCTAACTTGTTATTAATAGCAGGAGCATAACCGATAGATTTTCCAGAAGTTTTAACAAATATTACACCAATTACAGTATCGAAATTTAAATTTTCCTTTAGCTGATAAAATTGTATTTCTTGCATTTGAGAATATAACAATGTAACGCTTTCGCTAATATTAAATTCATGATATTCAGCTTCATTTATTATTTCGTCTAATCTAGTTTTTGTTGTGATTTTTATCCAGGACCCAGCGTTTAATTTTGTTTTCATACTTGCCTCATCATTAATGTTGTGTTGTTTTGAAATTAATAAACATAAAAGCCGGAATTTCTCTTTTCGTCCATTCGGCCATTGCATGTTTGTATTTTTTGTAATATTTTTGATATGCCGTTACAGAATCCATAGCTTTAACATCATCTGGCATTGCTTGCGGGGGTTGTTTAACACGTTTAGTCTGAATGTTAACAGGAGTAGATTTTAATATATCTCTGAGTTTGGTATCAGTTAAATGTATTTTGCCGTATCTATGTGTGTATTCATCACATAAATGTCTAAATAACTCATAAGTGTATTGGTAGTGACTTTCATTTTCTCGAACCCAAACAGCACTTGGGTGATTCATGTGAGTTGCTTTATACAATATTTCGTCGTGGTCAGCGTTTGATACTTTCCAGCGTTTAATTCTTCTACCGCTTGATGCATCTGTAAACTCAGTACCGTCAAGCACTCTGTGTGCAGTTGACAATAACTGAGCATATTCAAGAACCATTTTTACAACATGTTTATTGCAGTGTAATTCTGCAGCTTTTTGTGGGGATTTGTCAAGATAAAATATATTCATTCAGATTCTCATAATTAAAAACGTAACTCAATTTTGTAGATCTATTATACCAATAAAAATAGCAGTTGTACAGCACTTAAATGTTACAAGATATATTTTATAAATGTCTGTCGTCGCTTGATGAAATTTCAGAATATATCTGCATCATCTGTGAGAAAATGTATAGCTTCATATTCATCAAGCTGATGATTTAAAATTTCAATTTCATGCTGTAAACTTTCAACATGCTCCGAATCCATAAAATCCAAAATTAAACGCACTGATTCTTTGTATTCGTCTAATGACTCAATTTTATCTATACGTTTAACTAAATATTTAATTTTAGGCTCATCTATAAGCATCGTATTGTCTTTAGGAGTTAAATCAGAAATTACATCACTATAACTTTTGACAATATCTGTTAATTGCTCATTCGCATTTTTGCAGAAATTAGTAAATATTAAATCATTAGATGCATCAATTCTTTTATCCATTGCCGTAATTTCATCATTGTATTGGCTTTTAAGTGATTCTAAATGTTGAATCACTTGCTTATCTGTAATAGTATTTTCATTCATAATTATAGTTCCGTCTCTTCTGTGCCAATCAATTCTTGGTATTCAATTGGAAAGTTTGTTTCTTCATATTCTAAAATTTCGTCTGCCAATAAATCAATTCTTGCATTAATTTTATCAGTATCTATTTCTAAATCAAAAAGATAGTTTAACTCCGTCATATTAAGTTCGTATCGTTTATCCGCATCTGAGTTATGTTGTGCTTCATGTGTTATCATTTTTTAATCCTCATCTCAATTTGTAAGTCTATTATATCAGCTATCCTGGGTAAAGTACAGTGGTTAAATGTAACAAGATGCTACAAAATTAAAGTTCTAAGTCTTCTAACAATTGTTCCAATCTTTCTATTTCTTTGACTAAAGCATCATTGTTTTCACATAGTATATCAGTTAGATCTTCAAATGTCAAATTTAGTTTATTAACCATTTCTGGTAAATTACCATTTAAACGATATTTTATAATTTCATCAGTAGATAATTTTAATTTAGTTAAATTTTTTGTTTTACCAATATTTTCAAAGCTTGAACATTTTGCAGTGAGCAAAGATATTTCAGCAGCTTGTTCTTTGATAGTAATATCTCGGCGGTTGGTATCATAATTAGTGTGATTATGATCGCTCATCGTTTCATTTTCTTTATATATCATATATGTATTCCTAAAAATTTCAATTGAAGCTTTTTCTAGTGTAATTAACAAAATAATTAATCCAGACCATAATATAACTCCAAGTATCCAAAACATGTTATTTTCTAATACTTCCATTTTGAAACCTCTTTTTAGTACCTCATTTTTTAATAGTATTCTGCATTGCAACATGAATGTTTAATAAAAAACTTGTTACTTCAGTTTCAGTTACGTTTAATAATGCTCTAACATCATCAACTGCTAATGCGATAATATCGGTATGATCATTTGGTACTGATTTAATAATATCAGAAACATTTATATTTTCTGGGCTGATTTCTAAATTTGCGATTGTTCTTTGTGTATTTATTATTTTCATTTGTGTCTTGTACGTGTCCTATTATTAAATTCTAGAATGCCATGTACTAAACAATATCATTTAATACTAAAAGTGTTTAATGTGTGTAGATATTAATTTGAGGAGCTTTAAACTAATATATTAAACATTGTTTACGATTTGATGCTATATCAGCTTTATAATAAAATTTATCATTGAATTTACTTTTAGAACAGTAATCTTCAAATGATTTTGCGTTAGCTTTAAATTTAATGTATACATTATTTGTAGATTTATCTAAGTAGCATAAGATAATTACATCAATATCGTTTGTGTTAGATAAGAAAAAATTATATTGTTCTTTAGTAAAAGTCCAATATTTTAGATTTTGTGTGGTATGTTTGATTTCAACTTTAGTACCAGAAGATGAAACCGCATCATATTTTAGAAATTCAAATGGTGTTTGTTGCATATTATAAAATTCACACAATGTACGTTCAACCGCTTCCCCTTGTGCTGTATGATTTGTAATAGTTTCAGCAGATCTGCCACGAGCAACGAAATTTTTAGAAATTTCAGAACAATGAGCCATAAACTCACTGTCTGAAAAAAACTTATCGACATTACCAATTAATAACATATGTTTACTCCAATCAATTTAAATACTTTTACTTAACCCATACTAAGTTGTATTTTTCAGGTATAACATCACAGTTTAATAACTTTCTATCATTATCTGAATAATCAACAATATTAACACATTGCTGTGTAGAATACGATCTGTGTAAATCCACAATTGTTCTGTCGCTTGCATTACCAAGCATTAAAATGTATGCCGACAAACTTAACATTAGCATATTAGTACCGACCGTTGCAAATAAAACTTTTTTTGTTTTTGATTTGCTTTTACTATTTTTCATTTTTGTTCCTTTAATAAATCTAAGATTAATCTTTCAGTATTGGTGTATATTCTATTTGTGCCTTTTCTTGAGCTGCTAACATCACATCTTAATTGCCACGTTTTGCTTTTTTCTTTATGGCCAGTATGGTTTGCTATTCTAATATATTTTACTTTACAGTTTTTCAAGTGAATATAACAACTTCCAGTTGATGCGATGACCAAGTCTGGACTAAATATATTTAATTTAGAAACTATAAAGTGTGATTGATTTAAAATATTCATAATATAACTTTGTATCTCAATTTGTAAGTCTATTATACCAATAAACTTAACTTAAGCACAGTGTTATTTATGAACAGTTGTTACAAGATGTTTCAGCTATTAAAACGCATAAACCCCAGTAATTATCATTGTCATTATAGTAATCAAGCATATTAAGTCGTAGACAAAATATACAGCAATATGTTTAAATTTTTGTAGATTCATATTATACCTTATTTTTGATTATTTTAAATATAGTTATTAATAATTTTATTGGTAACAATACTAGTATTGCAGCTGCATAGCTAATATTCAAAACACATATTATGTTAATTATCGTAACATTCATGTTTAAAGCATAATAAATAACGCCACTAAACATTAATAGCAAAAATTCTATGGCTAATATTACTATTACTGTGTATAACACTTTTGATTTTTTTAGATTACTGAGTAGTAAATCTGATATGTATATTGTGCGTTTTTTCATTCTTCGCCCTATTGCAGTTTTTCTAACTTATTAATCAAATGATTTCTTTGAATTTCTTGGCGATGAATTCTAGAATTAATGCGGTCTATTTGTAGCTGCACTTCTTTTATCTTATCGTCATTTTCTGGTTTAACCCTAAATATTTCTTTTTCTGTTTTCCAATTAGGTGAAGCTAAATTAACCCAGGTTTTCATGAATGGATATTTAGCTTGAATTTGATAACCGTCTGCCCATGCTTTTATTTCTTTTGCCCATTTATGAGGTACTGGTGGTGTTTTAGGCTCATTACACGGGTTACTGTATGCAACAGAATTTTCAACTTCATCAATGCTAAGTACCAGGAGACCAAAATCATATTGTCCAGTAAGCGGGCCGGTTAATATCAAGTGGCTAAAACGACCAATATTACTAATAGTACCGTCAGAACCAGTGAACGTATATTTTTCATTTTGAACTAAATCTTCAGTTTTCATTTTTAAACTCCATTGTATATTTTGCTTAACTCATTTTAGAGGTCTATTATACCAATAAAAAGAGCAGTTGTACACTGCTCAAATGTTACAAAATGTTTCTATATTAATCCAGCAATTATGAGTAATTTCTTTTTCAATTTCAACTTTAGCTATATTTCTTGCTGTTGTATTGCCTTTAGTACCTTTAAATGACTTATGTCGCGTTGCTGAGGAAAAATGTTCTAGACCCTTAGTATTCATTCGTTTCATTTTAATCCGCCTATTTAAAAATCTTCTGAAGTATATATCACAAAAAACAAAAACCAGTATTTAGTAACTGTAATATATTTTACGTTCCATTCACCACGTCGTAACTCAATTCTTCTATGATTTGTTTCTATTGTTTTTCTAAAAATCATGCTGTTCTCCTAGTTAAAGCTGTATACCATAAACTTTGTATTCGTTAATCCAGGATTCTAAATCTGGATGTGGAACATCATGTGCAAACATAACACATTTATTTTTAGTTTTAAAAAGTTCCCATGGACCATTAAAACAATGGTATCTTTCTAATGTTGCAAAGTCTTGTTTGGCCCATTTGACAGCACATATACTATCATTATAATGAGTAGTACCAACTTTGGCACCAATAAATAAATTTCTAGTTTCTTGCTCTGTTCTTGTATTAACATAAGACATATTATTTTTTCCACTCAGATGTCACAAAATCAATAACATCATGAATTTCAGATATATTATTTAATACACATGGCAACTTTCCAATTAGCGATTGTGTTATTGGTCGCGATTTAATGTTTCTATTCAAATGTAATGATAAAACCCCACATTTTGTTTCAATTTCTTTAATATTTTTAATTTGATCATCGACAAATGCAACAACATTTACAGTTTTCATTATGTGGTTAACGTATTTTACCTTTGATTCATTAATAGGAATTGTAATAACTTCTTTAAAGCAATCAGGGAAAAAAGCCTGGAGATTTTTTTTACGGTTAATCCAAGCTTCTGTAGTTGACCCAAAACTTGATAAGCATATTAAATTATACCGTTCTGATAGTTTTTTAATACCAACAACTGCATCGTTGTACGGTGCTAAATACCTTCCAAATTTGCCTTCGTTATACCGCTGAAGTAATTCTGCACCAATAAGCTTATTGGGTACTCCAAAAAGCTCATTAAATGTTAAATGTTCAGTCGCCGTGAAAGCTTTTAATATATTTTCTACGTTCAATCCATTTTCTAGTGCAAAAAAAGGTAAATTCGATTCCCATTGCAATAATACACCATCACAATCTAAAATTATTGTTTTCTTTGCTTCACTCATATATTTCTCACTTATATTAACGGTTTATGCATTATATTTAACTCATTAACGGTTTATGCATTATATTTAACTCATTAACTAATGAGCTATAAAATATAAGTGTTAAGTTCATAAGTTTTTTCTTTGCCATAAATTTGAATATGCAAAGCTTTTTTCTGTTGTACACCCTTTTTATATAACGTTAATGTATATCTAACAGTTTTGCCTGGAGATGGTTTTTTAGGGCCCATTGCAATAACATCAAAACGTTCATCTTCGTCAGTGTCGTATCCAAGCTTTGATGCACCAGCCAAAGCAAAATCAATTGCCGCGGTCATTGAAGAAAAATCGTTTGGTGTTGCTTCGGTCATTACTTGTGCTAATGTTTTCATTTAATTTTCTCTTTGTGGTTGATTAACTTATTTTGTAGAGCTATTATATCAGCTATACTGAGTAAAGTACAGTGGTTAAATGTAACAAGATGCTACAAATTACCCGACATGAATATGTATACCTTCACTATTTTGTTGATTTAATGCAGCTTTACATGCACCATAGATAAAATCGGCACAGGGAACTTCACCATATATGTCAATTCTAATCGGCCGGCCGCCATGTTCCGCATTATTACAACCTCTTAGAACATGTTCTTGATTAATATTATTATTACCAGAAGTTTTAAAACCATCTGGAAACGTCACAATAATTTTAAAATCTGCCTGTTTCTCACTTCTATAACATTCACATCTTTGCATTATAATTCCTTTTAATTATTACTAAGTTAAGTTTCTGTATCGTCGACAGTTTTAATCATTTTTGTTAGCATTAAGTTGTTAACAAATATATTGTCCTTATAACCATCAGGGAAAATAACATTAATTGCAAAACTTATTATTTTACAACCTAAATATATTCTAAGGCTAAGCATGTTATAATTCCTTGTTAGTTAATGATTTGAAATATGTTAATAACGTATCACAAGCATTAGAATAAACCCGTTGTTCTGATTCCAAATAATGTTCTGATTCCAAATAATTGATTTCAGTTTGTTGGTTATTTAAATCAAATTGTGCCGCTCGACATTCAGCACTTATTTTATCCATTTTCTTACGTGTTGATATGCGCATATAATCAACTTCGTCAATAATTGAATTATTAATTTCAAGATTTGTTGGTATTGCATTTAAAAATTCAACAGGAAATTTCACAGCTTCAGTAGGGCTAAGGTTCTCAAATATATTTTCAGCAAAAGCAATAAAATTTATTGGTAATTGCATAGCTTTAGTTGCTGCAGCTAACGGGTATTTAATACCTTGCATCGCACAACCAAAAAAACATCCACTGTACATTAATTCTTCATCAATATCATTTGATAGCCAGTGACCTTGAATCAAACGATCTGCGTCTTGATGTGCCTGCATTGTGTTAATCCATTGGGTTTTCAATTCTTTATTAAATGTTTTCATTTAGATTCTCATAATTAATTGCTTAACTCATTTTGTAGGTCTATTATACCAATAAAAAGAGCAGTTGTACACTGCTCAAATGTTACAAAATGTTTATTAATTATTTAATTTTGGATATGTACTTTAAAACGTCAGATTTAATAACCGATATATCATTAATCATTTTAATATACCCTGGTACCAATTTCGTATAATTACCTGGGCGATATAGAGAAATTTCTTTGTATCGGTCATTTAATAAATCTATTATTTTAGAACGATATTCATTAATTACTGTAATATTAACAATACTGATTAACACATTAGTCGGCACTGCATTTAAAAATTCCACTGGAAATTCTAAAGCTAAAGCTTCTGGTAAAACTTCAAATAATTCTTCTGCAGCATACACAAGATCATAAGGCAAATTCATAGCAATTGCAGCTTTTTTTAATGCACGTTCATCTGATTGCATCGCACAACCAAAAAAACACCCTGGGTTTGGCTCAGGGCCATCAAGTTTATATAACCAATCGCCTTGCATAATTCTATCAGCATCTTGATGGGCCTGCATTGTGAAAATCCATTCGGTTTTCAATTTTAAACCAAAAGTGGTATTTGCTGATTTTGTACACATGGTATTTAATAAATTCATAATATATTTTCCTAATTGCTTAATTGCTTAACTCATTTTACAGGTCTATTATACCAATAAATTTAGCAATTGTACAGCACTTAAATGTTACAAGATGTTTATTAATTTTAATATAAGTTTTCTGAGTAAAGTTCATCATATAAACGTTCGGAGTCTCTAAGATGTTGTTTATTCGCAATTACGATAATACGAGCATCTTCTCTCGATACCCATTGTTGGTACTGGTCAACAAAACCCTGATCACCATGTGCACAACCTTCTGGATAAAGTTTTTTTAAGTTATCTAAAATAACCCGCATTAATCCATCATGGTGTCTGGTACCGCAAACGATAATATCATCAATACCTTCTGGCATTTCAAATTTATTAGCAGCACAAACAATATAACGAGGGACTGAACATTGGTCTGAAATCCAAACATGAGTTATATCTTCCGGATCTGTTTTATATTCTTCTTTTTTAATCACGTTATTAATCCTGGGTTATAATGTCGTATGTTAGTTTAAATTTATCTGGCCAACATTTGTAAA
>Ga0307985_10000429_pt1 | contig 25316 bp, 15 predicted proteins | sample EllFjometageno80_FD_203155 | JGI IMG/M metagenome (GOLD analysis project Ga0307985, IMG submission 203155) | Marine microbial communities from Ellis Fjord, Antarctic Ocean - #80 | ecosystem: Environmental > Aquatic > Marine > Unclassified | place: Southern Ocean | collected 2014-10-09 | reverse complement strand
ATTTGAACCAGGCAATAAGAAGATAAACGCTTATTGTAAACAGGCGGTAATAGATAAAGAGTTTGAATCTCGAAAGTTGTGCTGGGATTATTATACAGATTATCGTGAAGATATTCCAAATTAAATGCAATTTAATGGTTGACAACCATTCCTTTTAGTGCTATTATATATGTATAGCTTAGGAGATATCCTCAAGTTAGATAGTGCAAGGAACAAGCAACCTGCAGCGTTGCGAACTTGGCTGACACCTGTAGTGGGACTGTATGAGCGTAGAGATACGAAGATATGGATTTTGGACTTAACGGTTCGATGTTAGGCGCTCCGACTTATGAAATGAGTTGCTAGGAGTTGTTGGTAATCATTAATCCCAACCTATCACCTTATTAGGAAAGGCAGATGCAGCAGTGGTTGTAGTCTGTCTTTTTTTTGACTAAATAATTAGTGAAAACAACATTAATCTTCTTAACCACGTTAAGTATGGCTGCGTGTGATGTTAACAAGGTTGAACTAGTTAATACATCACATATCGAGCCGCCCAACGTAATACTCTTACCTAACACAAATCCGGCACTTGTAGCATTTAACTATATCAACTATGCTGAAACTACTCATAAAGAAGAACTTTCAACTCTTACAGGTGTAGACGTTATTAATACCGAATGGTGTGCAGCATTTGTAAACGGTGTATTAGACCAAAGTAATATTCCTACTAATTTAGATCACGAATTTCCTCTTACAGCAAGAGGATTCTTAGATTGGGGACATTCTGTACAAACACCAATACCAGGAGACCTTGTTATTTTTCCAAGAGGCAATTCTGATTGGCAGGGACATGTTGGGTTTTATGTAAGTACTATATTCATTGATAATGTAAAGTACTACCATATATTAGGCGGTAACCAGCGTAATAAAGTTTCTATAGTTTTGTATCGAGCAAGTAACGCTCTAGGTATACGCCGCTACTCAATGTAATTGATAAATACTAATGTCGATAATCGTGCCGTATTTACGGACTTATGCAGAACTGACCCACTGCGTAAACCTAGAACGTTTTAAAGGAGAAAACAAATGGGAAGACCACTAAATAAGAAATTTTTCGGAGCACCTACAGCAGGCGGCAATGAAATTAAAGTTGCGTTTTTTAACGGAACAGAATCAGTAAACGGTTATATTGTTAAGCAACTTGGAAGTAAGAAATTCCGTTGCACAGATGGTGTAGTTGAAAAAGATTGCTTTTTAACAAACGCAGCAGCAGCAGCTTTGACAGCAGGACAAATGAGTATTGTTGTTAAAGACGATGCAGAAGCAGTAAAGCAAGTTACTAAAATTTCTGGACGTAAATTAACAACAGAAGGAACTGCTAGTATTACTTGGAACTTTAGTGCAGCAACCGATGATGACGCAGTTGAAATAGAAGAAGCTGGTGATGCATCAGACGTTGCAGCAGCAACAATGAACGCATGTACACAAGCAAGTCCAGGTGCAATTACATGTACAGCAGCACACGGGCTACTTAACGGCGACACAGTAAGAATTACTGGCGTAGTTGGCATGGTTGAGCTTAACAACAAGGTATTTGCAATTACTAAGACTAGTGCAACAGCATTTACAATTGGTGTTGACACAAGTGGATTCACTGCTTATGGTAGTGCAGGTACAGTAACACAAACTCTTGCTGAAGCAGATAACTTCGGAGACTGATAAAGAGTAAAATTAGTATGGGGGATTAATTTCCCCCTAACTTTTTACATAGGAAATAAGAATGTCAAAGTATTTAAATGTACCAAATGGTAATTATAAAGTAGCTGTTCAATCAGGCGGAACTATATTTCTGGATACAGGATTAGATTCGGGTACTGTTGAAATTTCCGGCGACTTAGTGATCCGAGGCGATACAACAACTGTTAACACTACACAAATGGTAATTGAAGACAGAGTCATTACACTTAATAACGGAGATGATGCAGCCGCAGGAATACAAGGTTCTGATAGTTTTGCAGGAATAGAAATTAATCGAGGATCGTTACCTGATGCATACTTTGGATACGACGAAGACGTTACAGGATTTATAGCCTTTACAGGTAATGGAGCAAATTTAGCATCATTAGCTACAAATAAAATTGATTCAAGAAGCCAAAATTTATTGTTAGACGCTGGAACTAGCACTATTGGTGTATCCCCTACAGTAGACTACGAACAAAAAGTATTTACATATTCTGGTGCAACATTAACTGGCTATGATGCTGCGAAAGCAGATGTAATACCAAACACACAAGCAGTAGTTGATTATGTTGCATATAACTTTGCAAACGTTTTCCTAAGCCAAATTGGTGACGGTGATGTTACTAAATCAAGTATTGTAATTGCTGACTTTGAGAACTCAGGAGCTGATAGTAAAATTACATTTGCTATCGACGGAACTACAGTTGCCCAAGTATTTGACGACAGCTGGGATTTTGATAAAGTAAGAATTACCGGCACAGTAATTGAAACAACATCTACAAACGCAGATGATTTAATTTTAAGAGCCAACGGCACTGGCGCAGTCCGCATTGACGATATGCTACATATAAACAGTACACCAAGCGATGACGATAATACATTAATACCAGCAACTGCACCGGCCGAAGGTGTTAAACTTTATGTAAATAATCAGTCACATGGTAAAACTGGAATTTATTTTGTAAACGCAGAAAACAATAGAGACGAAATAGTAAGTAAAAACAGAGCACTCCTATTTGGAATGTTATTTTAAGGAATAGAAATGGCAATAGTAAACGAACATTTAAAAAGCAACGACAATACAATTATACTAACGGTCCCTACAGACAAGTCGTACGCTATTACAAACATTATGGTATGTAATAACGGCTCGACTGGATCAGCAACGTTTGACATGCATTTTGTTCCGCAAAGTGATCCTATTAGTAATGATGATACTAGAGTTATTAATAATTTGACTATGCCAGCAGGCGAAACGTTTACGTTTGATAGTGAAAGAATTGTACTTGAAGTGGGCGACAGATTAGTATTCCAGGCAGATCCAGCAGTTGTATTCCCAACAGTAAATGCAACAACAATGGTAAACGGTAAAACGTATATTATCATTGCAACAGGAACTACGGACTTTACAACCAATGGAGCGGCAAACTCAAACGTTGGAACAGTGTTTACAATGGCAAATAGTCCAGCTACCGGAAGTGGCACAGTAAAATTATCAGGCTACTCTAATCTTGCAGCAACAGTGAGTTATTTGGAAGTATAACATGAGATTGATTAAACAACAAACAACTAACCTAAGACGCATACAACCTACTTCTAAAGGTGTTAAAGACGATATTGACGACCAAATAGTTATGGTTAGTGAACGTGCATTAAAAGTACCAACTGGTCCAATAGCACAGCGTCCTGGTGAAGCAGGAATTGCTACAACAGCCGCAGTAGGACAAGTTAGATATAATACTACTGATCAACAATTAGAAGCATACCAAAATGGTGCTTGGAGAGAAGTGCGTTTTAAAGAACCTAATCAAGATCCGGGAATTGTTTGGCAAAACATAGGCGTCGGAAACGCAGGCGGTGATGAAACTGTATTTGGTGAACTACAAAGTAATGATCCAGATTATCCTGTTCCTGCTAGTGCAAACAACATACTAGTGCTTGTTGAAAACGTATTACAAATACCAGTAACAAACTACACAATACATCAAACAGCAGCAATTTCGTCGGGCGGTGCAGAACAAGGACCTAATCATCCTTACACTGCGTCAGGTACAGGTTGGTGGATTAAATTTACAAGCCCAGTCCCAACAGGTAAACCGGTCACTGTAATTCATAACCTTGACAAATAAATACTATGTTAAGGAGAATAAGAGATGTCACAATTAGGTAGAATTAGCGGGGGTGTATTAAAAGATAACCTCTTGCGCAACGGCAGCAATTTAAATTTTAAAAATACTAGTGCCAGCACTCCTATATTACATCTTGATGTTAACAATAACAAGATTGGCGTTAATATTGATGCCGCTACTGATGCATTAACACTCCCTAGCACTTTACAAACACAGACATTATTATCGACTATTTCTAACATTGCAAATTTTACAGTAGACCAAAGTAGAATTGTTGCTCTTGGTGGAGACAGTCTTATTACACTCAGTTCTACTACTGCTATTGCTGCTACTGCTGTAGCAACTGCTAATCTAAAAGTAGACTTTAATACTATTAGTACAACAACAACTGATACTAATATCGAAATACGCCCGCACGGCACTGGAGCAATAAACATACAAAGTAACTGGAATGTTACTGGTGATTTAAATGCAACTGGAAATATACAAACATCAGGAAATCTTACTTTAGGTAACGACGATGAAGATAATGTAACCTTTGCATCTGACGTACAAAGTAATATTATTCCTGATCAAACCAATACAAGTGATTTAGGATCACCTAGTAAAAAATGGTTAAATATTTATAGCACGTTACTTAATGCTCAAGCAAGTACACTTGACGAAGTTATTGTAGGTGGTCCTGCCTCAAGTTTAGCACGTAGACAGGGTAATACATTTTACGTTAGTACACTAGGCAGTAATACTAATGTAGGAGATCACCAACACGGAGCATTCCGCACACTAAAACATGCACTTGCACAAAGCGACGGAAGTACTGCTGGTCCAACAGTTATTCATGTGTTTCCGGGAGAGTACGAAGAAGAATTTCCATTAACTGTTCCTTCGCACGTTACTATTATGGGCGAAGATTTAAGAAACGTAATAATTAAACCAACAGTTGCTACACAAAGTAATAATGCATTTTTAGTAGAAGACGATGTAACTATCGAAAATATTACTATTAGAGACTTTTACACAGGGTATGCATTTAGTTTTACTGCTAATGGTTTAATAAACACACGCAGTCCGTACTTTAGAAATATTACAGTTATTACTAAAGGTAGTGTAGTAAGTGCAAGTGACCCAAGAGGCTTTGCACAAGGTGATGCAGGAAAGGGCGCACTTATAGATGGCGCAGTATTAGATAGTGCAAGTTTAGAAGCAAGTATGTTGTTCCATAGTTGTACATTTATAACACCTGGCGTTGATGCTATCACAATGACAAATGGTGTAAGAGTAGAATGGCTTAACAGTTTTACATATTTTGCTAACAGAGGATTATATGCTACTCAAGGCGCTAGTGGCAAAGTAATGCCAGACACATCTACTCGTTACGGAGCAGAACTTCGATCAATTGGTTCAGCATGTGTTTATGGCAACTACGGTGCAGTGGCAGACGGTGCTAACACATTAATATTCTTACAAGGGCATAACTTTGCTTATATTGGCACAGGCAAGAACTCAAGTAATGATAACACACTTACAGTACAAAGTCAAGAAATAAGTGAATTAAATTCCGGTAATATTGTTTATACTTCTACAGACTCTAAAGGAACATTTAGGGTAGGGGACTTATTCTTTATAGACTTTGACACAGGTGAAGTATCAATTGATGCAAGTACACTTGACTTTAGTGGCATTGGCAACATATCAGTAAATAACGGAACAGATATAGGATATATAGACGGTGCGAGAGTTGATTCTGGAAATGTTAGACTTACTGGAAACACGGTTACTACTATAGACGGTGATTTAAATCTAAGTCCAGCATCTGAAATATTTGATACAACAGCTAACACAGGACTAGTAGTTAGCCGCGGTACAGATGTACAGCGTAATAATCTAGCAGGCGATATTAGATACAACACTGACGGAAACTTGTTTGAAAGTTATTCAACTGGTGGTATAAGTTTTGGCGGAATATATTCAACTGATAGACAAGAAGGTGTGTATGCACATAATACTAATAACACAATAGTATTTAAAGCAGGCGGTGCTGTAGTTGGTACAATAGATAGCAACAGTACTAACTTACACGGATTATCCGATGGCGATATACTATTTGATAATAACGCAATAACTACAACATTATCGAATTCAGATTTAGAACTTAGAAGAACAACTGCTGCAAACGTAGTTGATATTTTTGATATTAACATAAAAGAAAATAATTTTTCTAACTCTAGTAACAACTTATTAACTGTTGCTTCGACTGGTCTTGGATATGTTAAGTTTGATACTACTGCCGGTTTAGTTATTCCTTTTGGAAACAACGCTGCACGTAATAGTACTCCAGTAACAGGAGAAACTAGATATAATAATGAGCTTGGTGAAAACTTAGGATTTATGGAAGTGTATAATGATAATGCTGACAATGCCGCAGCAGGCGCATGGCAACGTGCAGCAGGTGAAGGTTCAGAAGTTACAGAAGATATTTTACAAGATTTAACTAATCTATACATCCTTGTACTAGGTTAATCTCCAGAAACGATAAATACTATTAATGCAGCGCAATGACCATTGCAATGCAGGGTCAAACTGTGGTTAACCGACAAAGAGCCCTTAGGGGATGAGAACTAGGCTAGAGGGACAGGATCCCCGTATAAGGAGAAGAGATGGCTATTGGTCGCATTAGTGGTCCGCTCTTAAAAGCAAACCTACTTCGTGAAGGGGTTAACTTAGCTTTTGAGAACGATTTACTATATCTAGATGTTAATAATAATCGCATCGGCATTAACAATGCTACTCCCCAATACGATTTAGACGTAGTTGGCACAACCCGTTCACCGCAATTAGAAGTTAGTACAAGTGCTACTATTGGCAACGTTACTATTTCTGGCACTACAATTTCAACATCAGAACCAACACTTACGTTAGGTGCTGCTGATAACGTAGTATATCAAAATAAATTAATTGTTGATAGTTTTACTTTAGAAAATAACGTTATTAGTACAAATGATACTAATACAAATATTGAATTCAATCCTAACGGCACTGGCACTGTAGAAATATTTGGAAATACTAATGTAACAGGTAACATAGTTGCAACTGGTAATATCACTGCTGATGGCAACATTACAATAGGTGATGCTGATACTGACAATATAGTATTTAACGCAGAAGTAAATTCAAATATTATTCCAGACATTAATGATACATTTACTTTAGGTAGTGTTGCTAAAAACTGGGCAGATGTTAGAACACAAAACTTCTTTGCTGGAACAGTTACTACAACAGCACTTACAGTAGATGGCGTTGATCTTGCATTGCGTCAAGGAAACATATATTATGTTTCTGAAAACGGATTAGATAGTTACTCAGGCGATCATCCTAATGATCCATTTGGAACAATTAAGCATGCACTGAGTCAAGCAACTACTGGCGATACAATACACATTTATCCAGGCGTATATCAAGAAATATTTCCAATGACTGTTCCGACAGGTGTAACTGTCAAAGGACACAGTATCCGCGGCGTTAATATTACACCAACAGCAGGAACAAATAGTAATGATGCATTCCTGCTAAATGGCGGAACATCAATTGAAGATTTAACTATCTCAGGATATTACACAGGATACGCATTTAAACTTGCTACTGGATTTACAGTTTCAGGAAACAACAGATCTCCTTATATTAGAAACGTAACTGTTATTACTCAAGGCAGTGTGACAAGCGCCGCGGACCCAAGAGGGTTTGCACAAGGTGACGCAGGCAAAGGAGCATACATAGACGGTGCAGTTGCAATCTCAACTTCACTAGAAGCGACTATGTTATTCAACGGAGTAACATTTATTACTCCGGGAGTTGATGCACTTACTGCAACAAACGGAGCAAGAGTAGAATGGCTTAATAGCTTTACATACTTTGCTAACAGAGGAATTTATGCCGTAGACGGCGCTACTGGCTTACGTGGAACAGGACAAACAGGGATTAGAGTTGACGGATTAACAGGTAGCATTGTAGATACAAATACATTTAGCTATTACGATACAGACGGAGTAACAGTTCTTGCAACAGGTACTATTAATGGCACCGACGCAGATGGTAAGTTTTATGTAGACGGCAACTTAACAGGATTAGTAACTGCTGCTAACAGAGGCGGCAAAACTATAGTTAAATCAGGCACACCAACAACTGATACAGGAATTAAAAAGTTTGGAACAAGTAGTTTAGAACTTGACGGCGCAACTGACTACCTAAGTGTAGCTGCAAACAACGACTTTGGGTTCGGCACAAGCAATTACGCTATTGACGGTTGGTTCTATATTACAAATGTAGGAGTAACTAATTACTTATTTGACTTTAGAGGCGGAGCAGCAACAGACGTTGCTCCTGTCCTATATGTTAATAGTAGCGCACAACTTAAATATTATTCATATAATGCTGACAGAATAAATGGGCCTACTTTATTAGTTAACACATGGTACCATATTGCAGTTAGTCGCAGTGCAGGAACTACAAAACTATTTGTAAACGGTACAAGCCAAGGAACACCTTGGGTAGCTGCAACGGATTATGGATCTGCTAAACCTTTAGTAATAGGAGCAACTTGGGAAGGCGCAAGTTTCTATAACGGACGTATTGACGAGTTTAGAGTAACAAAAGGTCTAGCACGATTTGATGCTAACTTTGTTGCACCTACATCAGAATTAGCAAGTGATAGTTATACTAAGTTAATGCTACATTTTAATAATGCTGCTGACGGATCATCTACTATAATTGACGATACACTTGCAGCACAAGACATAAGATTTAGTAATGGTGCTACAGCAAATTATATTACACTAGCTGACCAAACAGAATTTGGCGCTGAAATTCGATCAGTATCAAGTGCTTGTGTATACGGCAACTACGGAGTAGTTGGTGACGGTCCTGGCGTATTAATGTATTTAATAAGTCAGAATTTGGCATACGTTGGCGCAGGAAAAGAATTTGATAATGACAACAGCGATGCAATACAGGCAAACGAAGTCGTTGAAACAAACAATGCTAAAATTAGATACAGCTCAGTAGATCACAAAGGTGATTTTAGAGTAGGTGATCTATTTTATGTTAACCAAGCAGATGGTACAGTAGACTTTGCAAGTTCAACGTTTAACATTAATACATCTAGTGGAGTTACAATTACTACTGGATCAAGTCAAACTACTATCACTGGTGATAAAATTGATACTGGTAACTTACGTATTAGTGGAAATACTGTTTCAAGTCTTAGTGGCGACATCATACTAAACGCAAACAGCGGCACAGTTAGAATTAATTCAACTAGTGCATTACAACTTCCAAAAGGTAATACAGCAAGTCGTCCTACGCCAGCAACTGGTATGATTCGTTATAATACTGAAACTAGTTTGTTTGAAGGTTACGATGGTAACTGGATGTCAATAAATGGTGTATACGACTTAGATTTAGATACACGCATTACAGCAGAATTAACTCCCGGATCAAATGATAACACTATTAGATTTTACATAAGTAACAGTGTTGTAACAACAATTGATGCAAATAAATTAGAAACTCCAAGAATCGAAGTTGACCATATTTCCATTGACGGTAATACAATAACAACTGAAACAGCTGACACTGATCTACTTCTTAGTGCAAATGGAACAGGATCAGTTATAATAGATAATATTGCATTTAAAGATTCGACTATAACAAACACTGAAGTAAACGGAATTTTAAACTTTCAACAAGAAGGTAGCGGTTATTTTAAAATTGAAGGATCAAACGGATTTGTTGTTCCAGTAGGTAACAATGTGCAGCGACCAGCATCTGCATATCGCGAAACTGGAATGACACGTTATAATACAGAACAACGGTATATGGAAATTTGGGACGGATTTAGTTGGGTATCTGTTGCAGGAGCAACAGGTTCGATTAGTTTTGCAGCAGCAGAAGATTTAGCAATTGAATACATACTGACATTAGGATAAAAAAACATGGCAACGCAATTTAAAAACAAAATAATAAGAGAAGTAGGTCTAGCGCAGATTATTGCATTAGAAACTGATGCATCTACACGTTCAACTATAGTCGGCCTGAACATGGCAAATCTAACAGATTTTGTAGTGTATGCAAGTGTACTAGTTAAGGCAGATGATAGTGTTATCGGATACTTATTAAAGGATACTGCGGTGCCTCCTAACAGTAGTTTAAAAGTATTATCCGGCGGCGAGAAACTAATACTTGCACCGTCAAACGAATTATATGTAGTAGCTGACCAAGATGCTGCATTAGATGTAGTAATAAGCTACGTAGATATTGTATAAGGATTATTGATATGTCAAGTTACACAGGATTAGGGCCAGGCGAGATGACTGGAGCAATACAAGATAGATTTTTCTATGGATTGCGCAGAACAGACGATGGCGAATTATTTATTGGTAAAGCCGACCAAATGAAAACAACAGATACTATAACAGTTAATAACCCAGGCGACCCTATTCAAAACTATCCTAGTTTTGAGCAAGGACAAGATTTTTATGAAGGCAGGAACGTAGATCATAATTTAGTTCATACAAATTTAAATTATGAACAGTTTCGCTGGGATGACAGAAATATATCTTACTATGTTAACGACGAAGGCGAACTAGTAGCAAGAGTAAACCACAACTTTGTATATGATGAAAACTCATCATCTAACGGATTATAAGAGAGAACACAATGGCAGATTTTAATTTAGACAGGATTAGATTTAGATGGAGAAGTGACTGGGTCGCTTTGACTGTTTATACTAAAGATGATATTGTATATTATAACGGAAAAGCATATGTTTGTCTAATTGGACACACAGCAGACGCCAGCGCCTACGAACAGGACTTACTACATGCCCAACCAAAATGGACATTAATGTTTGACGGGCGCGAATGGAAAAGTGACTGGCTTGTTTCAACTTACTATACTGTAGGACACATTGTAAAATTTAAAGGCTATCTTTATCGTTGTACAGCAGCACACACTTCGACTAACTTAACAACGTTAGAACTTCCAGTAGATATTGCGTATTGGACAATTGTTGCAACAACGTATAATTGGTTAAACGAATGGACATATCTATATTATTATAATTTAGGTGATGTTGTTAGATATAACGGTATTACTTATATATGTTCAACAAAGCATGTGTCTAAATCTACACCCCTAGAAGGATTAGAAGCTGACCAATCTAAGTGGACAGTTGTAGCTGTATCTGATAGCTGGCGCATAAATTGGATAGTAAACTTTGACCACACAGTTGGCGATGTTATTAGGTACGGAGCAATTACTTACAGGTGTATCACTAAGCACAGAACTGCTCTAACTGATGCATCGGGATTAGAAGCTGACCAATCTAAGTGGGAAATAGTTGTAGAAGGTATTGAGTACAAAGGGGACTGGACTACAGCAGTACGTTATAAAAAATATGATATTGTTAAATCAGGTGGCTCGTTATGGAGAGCATCTGCAGGACATACAGCAACTACAACATTAAGAGCAGACGAAGCTAATTGGGCAATTTGGGTTCCAGGATTAGAATTTGAAGCAATTTGGGATACTGCTACTGAATACAATGCAGGAGACATTGTTATATATGGCGGATATTCTTATACAGCATTAACAAATAACACAGCTAGTGTGCCTAGCGTTAATGGTATAGCACAAAACACCGGAGATTGGGAACTACTAGTTGCAGGGTATAGACACTTGGGCGATTACAGCTCCGGCGCAGAGTATAAAACTGGTGATGTTATAAGAGAAGGCGGTTATCTTTATATAGCAATACAAGACAATGTAAACATTAGACCAGATACACTTGCGCCTAAATGGCAAGTATTAGTTACAGGCCGTAATTTTAAAGCAGAATGGCTTACTGGCCAGGAATACATACTAGGCGATGTTGTAACATATGCAGGAACAGCTTATATTTGTATTGACAGACATTTATCAGACAGTCAAGTAGTTACAGATGCAGCTTTTTGGAGCATATTAATACAAGGCACATCTAGTAACGTACTTCGATATAGAGGCGACTTAAGAACGTTTAATTCTGCTACTGAAAGATTACCAGTAGGACCTAGCGGCGCTGTTATAGCTTCTACTGGAACTGCAACAGACTGGGCAACATTTGAACAAGTACCTAATGTATATTACGTAAGTACTGAAGGTGTTGATCTTCCCCTTTTAGGAAAATCAATAAACGCACCATGGAGAACAGTGAAATATGCATGCGACCAAGTTAATGCATTTGGTGCTGACACATACACTTGGAATAGAGGTTCAGATGCTGCTAGTGATACTATTACTGCTGCACTAACACAACTTGCAGCAAGTACTAGCTTAACTGCTGCTCCTACAATGGAAACTTTCTTAGAGTCAACTGACTCTACTACTACACGAAAGTATGGCGATTTATCAGGAAATGGCGGAGCAATTGATGCTGCCGACGCAACAGTAATGAGCACATACATTACTGGAGGAACAGTTACAGCAGCACAAAGATTAGCAGTTAGTCGTGTAATTGCTTACATAAACGCAAATTTAGCTGCTCTCAAAGATGAATCTACTACAGTAGCAGGAAAAGTATTAAAATTTGTTACTACTAGTAATAACTCTACTATTTTTGTTAAAACAGGTGTATACGAAGAACTATTACCAATAAAAGTTCCAAGAAACTGTGCTGTAATTGGAGACGAATTAAGAAGTACAGTAATACAAGCAGCAGCTGGTGAAGAAGCAAAAAACATGTTTTATGTTAACAATGGCAGCGGAATACGAAATATGACACTGCAAGGATTATCCGGCACATTGGGAGGTGGTAATATAAACGGAACAAAAACTCCAACTGCTGGCGCATTTGTAAGTCTTGATCCGGGTACTGGCCCGACAGATGCAACAGTATGGATTACTAATAAATCTCCATACGTGCAAAATGTATCAACATTTGGTACAGCGTGTATAGGAATGATGATAGACGGAACATTACACAGTGGAGGTAATAAATCAATTGTTGCTAACGACTTTACGCAAATAATAAGCGACGGAATTGGCTATTGGGCAAACGAAGCAGGCAGATCAGAACTTGTTAGTGTGTTCACTTACTTCTGTCACGTAGGTTATTATGCTACAAATGGAGGAATTTTAAGAGCAACAAACGGAAACAACTCCTACGGTGATTTTGGATGTAGAGCTGAAGGTTACAGTCAATTCGAAACACCAATTACGGCACAGATAGATAATCAAACAAAAGAAGCAGAAATACATGAAGTTGTTACAGATAGTAATAAATTATTAGCAATTGGCTACATACATGCTGGACAATCCCATACTACTGCAACTACAACTATTACAGGAACAGGGATTAATGCAAGTGTTACACACGACGAATTTAGACAAAATGCAATAAGTCAAATTAGATTAATAGACCCAGATGACTCTAGTCTACCTGGCGGCTCAAACTATCAGTATTTGTTAAACAGCGCACAGACAGGCACTGCATTAGGAATTACATTAGCAGCGTCGGATACTAGTGGTACTAAAGATTTATACACAGGATTGCGTATTGTTATTGTTAGTGGAACAGGAGCAGGACAATATGCTTATATTACAGATTATGATGCAACATCTAAAATTGCAACACTTACTAGGGAGTCAGATGATTCTGAAGGATGGGATCATTTATCACCAGGCTATCCAATTGCCGCTTCACTAGACAGTACAACACGATATAGTCTTGAACCAGCAGTTAACATCTCTGAGCCAACATATAGCGCAGCAACTAAAGTTACTGGGCTGGCAGCAAATTCGTACAAATTTATAACTTCTGATAGCGCACAAAACGTACTAGTAGTTCCGGTTAATCTTGGACAAGCACACGCATATAGTATAAACGGTGGAGCAACATATGCACAGAATGCAACTGCACTTAGAGCATCTACATCAGCATTAGGAGCAGTATGGACTGGCTCTGTGTTTGTAGTTGTTGGTAATAGTACATATTATTATAAAACAACATTAGCTGATATGACTACTTTTGCTGAATCAAGCGCAGCAGCAGCAAACTACACAGGCGTAGCAACAGACGGCGCAGGCAAAGTGATACTAGTATTAGCTAATGGCGCAGTTAGTTATTCATCTAATCATGGCGCCACTTGGGCAGCAGCAACTGGTATTGCTGGCATGCCTGTAGCAGGCAATGGCAAATTTATTATTGTTAATGACAACGGAAATGTTGCATACTCTACTGACCATGGCGCAACTTGGACTACAACAGCATCTGCCCTAACAGCAAGTACATGGACTTCTGTAGTATACGGTGATGGAAAGTTTGTTGCAATAGGCACAAATAACAAAGTAGTATATAGCTTAGATGGTATTACGTGGTACGAAAATGAAATTGTAGACGCTGATCAATTTTATACTGTATCATATGGAGCAGGCGTATTTGTTGCATCAGGAAATACTAATAAGCTTGCAAAGTCACAAGATGGAAAAGTTTGGACAACATATAATTTAGACAGCACAGTGTATACATTAGATACCTTAGCATTTGCTAGTGAATTAGAATATATGCCACTTACTAAAAACTGGATTGCTGTATCAGCTGGAGCTACATGGAACACAGTGCAACTTGGTGCAACAGCAATGGCTAGAGTGTTAATAGGAAATTCTAGAGTATCAAAATTTGTTATGTATAATGTTGGAAGTAATTATACCTCAACGCCAACAGTAACGCTAACTGACTCAAATGCAACATTAAATGCCCAACACGCTACAAGATTAAACGACGGTGTATTAACTCCACTATTTACAAATAGAGGCGCCGGTTACGTTACAGCAACAGCATCAGTAACAGGCGATGGATTTGCAGATATATATCAAACAGGCAAAGCGATAAATCTTAAAAATGTTTCAGTAGTACCATCTCCAGGCGACAACGTTGTTATTAATGGAATTGATGATGTTAACTACAGACTAACAAAGATTACTGCGCAGTCGGGTTCATCGCCTAACTTTAATGTATCTATTGAAATTAGCCCGCCGGTAACAAATCAAAATACACCTGAGCATCTTGAAACACTTATTATACGAGAAAAGTATTCACAGGTAAGAGTAACAGGACACGACTTCTTAGATGTAGGTACTGGAAACAAACCTACTACAGATTATCCTGATTTATATCTTGAAGGGTATGCTGGCAATTCACCAGAGCCATTTAATGAAGTTACAGAGTTTGACGGCGCAAGAGTATTTTATACAAGTACAGACCAAGACGGTAACTTTAGGGTAGGTGAACTATTTGCAGTTGAACAGTCGACTGGTGTTGTATCTATTAATGCTGATTTCTTTGAGTTATCAGGATTAGAAGAACTTAGTTTAGGTGCTATTCAAATAGGCGGCTCAGCAGTTGTTATTAGAGAATTTAGTAAAGAAGCAACGTTTGTTGCTAACTCTAATAATATTGTTCCTACACAAGCAGCTATTATATCGTACTTAGAGAGTAAGATATCAGGCGGCTCGTCGGATGCATTAACAAATACATTAGTAGCAGGTCAAATAAGAACAACAGGTAATACAATTTCATCAGACTCTGGTCTTGAAATAATTATTCCTGTAGATGTAAACATGACAAAGGGTATTGATGGTGACTACTTAGCACATCAATTCTACCTGAGCAACAAATAAGACATAAGGTACAGTAATGATAAATATATTAAATAGAGCGGAGTTTTAAATGGCAGAGTTTAAATTAGGTAGAATTAGATTTATATGGAAGAACGATTGGGCTTCCACTACAGTCTACTACAAGGACGACATTGTACGTAATGGAGGAAACACATACGTATGTATCAAAGGCCATCAAGCCCCAACATTGTTTTCTTCAGCACAGACAACTTACTGGAATAAGATTTCAGACGGTACTGCTTGGAAAAGTGTTTGGACTACAAGCACATTATACAAAATTAATGATATTGTTAAGTATGGCGGCTATCTATATGTTGCTAATGCAGAACATACAAGTGCAAGTACAGCTACATTAGGTCTAGAAACAGATCAATCTTCTTGGGACTTATATGCAGAAGGCTTTGATTATAAAACAGACTGGGCTGTTGCTACACGCTATAAAGTTAACGACATAGCAAAATATAACGGCACTGTTTATATTTGTATTACACAGCATACTTCAGCAGCAAATATTACATTAGGGTTAGAAGCAGACCAAGCTAAGTGGCAGATCTTTTCAGAAGGATTTTACTGGACTGGTATTTGGGCAATTAATACTCGCTATAGAAAAAATGATATTGTACGCTACGGCGGCACATTATATACTGTTAATACAGGCCATACTAGTAATGCAACACTAGCAAATGGTTTAGAAGCAGATCAAGCCAAGTTTGATTATCTACATAAAGGCATCGAATATAGGTCTACCCACGCAATAAACACACGTTACAGAATTAATGACGTTGTAAAATACGGCGGCGGCATTTGGATTTGTACTACACAACACACAAGTAGTGCAACTAATTTAGCAGCAGACGAATCTAATTGGGCACAGTTTGTTGAAGGTTTAGAATTTGAAGATGGTTGGGCAGTAGGCACAGCTTATCAACCAGGTGACTTTGTAACATATGGCGGTTATAGTTATGTTTCAATTACAAACAACATTGGTTTAAAGCCAAGCGATAACGCAGCAGCTTGGGACTTGTTTACAACTGGATTTCGTTACGTAGGCGACTATGACACCAATGCATCTGACTTAGAATATATCGAAGGAGATGTAGCTCGAGTAGGCGGTTATACGTATCTATGTATTCTAAAGCATGCATCACAACATCCACCAAGTGCAACATACTGGCAGAGACTTAACGAAGGTTTTGAATGGAAAGGTGCTTGGGCCAACGCAACAGAATATGATTTAGGTGATGTTGTAGGACACGGTGTTAACAGTTACATTTGTGTACTTAAACATGCTTCAGACCAAGTTACATTACAAAACAGACCAGATCAAGATACAGACGGCAGCGAATGGAATTTAGTCAACGCTGGCGCAGAATCAGGAAACTTAACCACAGCAGGCGATATTGTTTACTATGGCGGCTCTGGCGCAACAAGATTGCCAGTTGGCACAGAGGGACAAGGCTTACGAGTAAATGCAGCAGGAAATGCTCCAGAATGGGCATACCTTGGACAACTTAATAATATATTTTATGTTGAAGGATCTGCTGGCGTCGACGGCAAAGCACCTAACCGTGGTGTAACAATTGATCGTCCTTGGAAAACCTTGCAACACGCAACACAACAAGTGCAAGCTGGAGCAATACGTTTTAACGCTAAAACATTATTGCAAAGAAACAGACACTTCATCCAAGATGAAGTAATTGAATATATTGAAGCTACTTATACCGATACTGCTACAGCTACAACTGCATCAACAGATGCTATTACTGTAACTAGTACAAGTTGGCTAGCACCAAATGTGGCAATTAAGTTTGCAGGCACTACTTTTGGAAACATTGTTGCAGGAACAGAATACTTTGTAAAAACTATTATTAACGCAACTACATTTACAGTTTCAGAAACCAACGGCGGTGCATTATTTGCTCTAGCAGATGCTACAGGAACATCAGCAGTAAGTCTTTCTTATGTACAAGCAACATGTCGTAGAGATGCTGGACAAGTGCTTGACGCAGTTATATGGGATTTATCACATGGTGGCAATCAGCGTTCAGTACAAGCAGCAAAGGCATATTATGCAGCCGACGGCACTACTTACATTGGCGGAGTAAATGCTTCACCAGCTGCAACTGCTGCAGGACTTGCATACATTATTACACTTGCAGACGCAGTTATGTCTAATCTTGCTCCGGCAACAGTACGCGGTAGTTTAGCTCGATTTACTGACGCTACTCTTACTGAAGAATTAGATGCAACAACAGTAGTAACTACACTAATAGGCATAGTTACTTCGGCACTTACAGCAGGAAACACAACGGCTGTACCAGCTATAGTTATGCCACAGCACACTATATTTGTTAAAACAGGAAGCTTTGCAGAAATACTTCCAATTGTTGTCCCTGAAAATACAGCAGTTGTAGGAGACGAACTACGTTCAACAAGAATAACTCCAGCTGGTAGCGTAACAGCAGTAGGAGACACAACTATCTCGTTAGATGTATATGCTAGAATGGCAGTTATTACAAGTGACATTGTTACTAACTCTGCTGTAACTAAAACAACAGGAAACGCATTAACTCAAGTAACAACTTCTCCAGCAGGCAGCGCAGCAGCAGGAGCATTTGCAGCTAACCTTTGGACACAGATTTATGATTATACTGACTACCGTGTAAATGGAGTATCGGGAGATTCGACTGTTCCTGTAACTTATGGAACAAACGATGCAAACTCCACAACTGGTTATACATATGCTGTAGAAACTATTGAAGCAAACAGAGCGTTCTTAGTAGCTGAAGTTCATGCATATGTTGCAGATCAACATCCTTCTTACACTTATAGTATTGCAGCATGCTCAAGAGATGTTAATAGCTACTTAGATGCTATACAATGGGATTTAATTTACACAGGTAATTACAAGTCATTATTAGCTGCACGGTTATATGCTAACTCAGTATACGGTTCAGCACTTGAAGATATGTTCTACATGCGCAACGGAACAGGCTTACGTAACTGTACAATATCAGGACTAACAGGAACACTTGGTTCTAACAACGCATTTGGAACTAAACGTCCAAGTGCAGGAGCATTTGTAAGTTTAGACCCAGGTTGGGGAACTGCACATACAGGCGCTTGGATTGCAAACAAATCTCCATATGTACAAAACGTAACTACATTTGGTACTGGCTGTGTTGGTCTAAAGATAGACGGCGACTTACATGCCGGAGGCAACGACAGTATTGTTGCAAACGACTTTACGCAAATCATTAGTGACGGAATTGGTTGCTGGGTTACTAACTTAGGAAGAGCAGAACTTGTTAGTGTGTTCTCATACTACGGCCACATTGGCTACTTAGCAGAAAATGGCGGCAAGATTCGTGCAACAAACGGCAACAGTTCATATGGTACGTTTGGTACTGTTGCTGAAGGCGTTGATGCAACAGAAGTACCAGTAACTGGTAATGTTGATAACTTTGCTTTAGAAGCGTTCTCAACAAACGTATTAACAGACGATAATAACATTCTTATTATTGAATATACAAACGCAGGTGTTGGATATACAGCAGGCGCCACAACTATAACACCTTCAGGCGAAGGTTATAGTGCAGCTATTAACAGCGCAGTTGTTGTAAACGGCGGCGTGTTTGAAGTTAGACTTACTGATCCTGCTGCTAACAAAGGCGGAGCAGGGTATGTTAAAAACGCTAACGTTGCTCAAGAAGGCACAGCAACACAAATTACTATATCTAACACTGATGTAAAACTTAGTGCAGCATACGTAGGTATGGCAATATATATTACAAACGGCACAGGCGCAGGTCAATATGCTTACGTTGACACATACAATAGCGGCACAAAAGTTGCAACTGTTAAAAAGATGAGTGATGCCAGTGCAGGCTGGGACCATGTAACTGGTGTTGCTATAGAATCAGTACTTGACGCAACTACTACATATTCAATTGAACCAAGAGTAACATTTACTGCACCTGCAGATAATTTATATGCAAGTACTGCTAAAGGCAGAGCATATGTAGAAGATGGAAAAATTGCATTGGTTACAATATGGCATCCAGGTGCAGGGTATAGCAGCGCACCTACATTGACACTTACAGATCCAAGTAACACTGTAGATGTTCCGCATACTGTTAGAATTGGTAACGGTGTATTAGCACAGCCTACTTGGACTAACAGAGGTACAGGATTTGCAACAGCAGCAGCAACAATAGTTGGTGACGGTTATGCAGACATGTTCCAACCTGGAACACTTATTAATGTAAGTGGAGTAACAGCACTTCCACAAGCGGGCGCTAACTTAACTATTGCTGGCGATAGTAATTACTATAAGCTTGTAGCTATTAGAAACACTACTGGATCAGGACCATACTCAGCGCAGTTCCAAATTAGTCCTGCAATGACTATTACAGATGCACCTGCAGATGATGCAGCTATATCAGTACGTATTAGGTATTCACAAGTACGTCTAACAGGACACGATTTCCTAGACGTTGGTACAGGTAACTTTGCAAATACTAACTATCCAGGCGCACCAGGAACAGCACCAATACCAGCAAACGAAACTGTTGTTGGAGGAGGCGGCAGAGTATTCTACACAACTACTGACCAAGATGGTAACTTTAGAGTTGGCGGATTGTTTAACGTAGAACAGGCAACTGGTGTAGCTACACTTAACGCTGATGCGTTTAACATTACTGGACTAAACGAACTACAACTAGGTGCAGTTGCACTTGGCGGTACAGGCGCAACAATTACTGAATTTAGTGTAGATGGTACATTTACTGCTAATAGTGATTCTATTGTTCCAACACAAAAAGCAATTAAAACTTACATTGCTTCACAGATTGGTGGAGGTGCAGGTGAGCTTAATGTAAACAGTATGACAGCTGGAGTCGTAAAAATATCAGGACAAGAAATAACAACAACTACTAACGCACAGATAAATATAACACAGAAAGTTAATTTTACTGGCGGTATTAAAGGTGCACCAGTTGCATTAAATTACTTTTTATCATCATAATGGAGAATAGATAACATGGCCACAGGAAGATTAGCAGCACAAGATATGAGCGCAGCAACGCTCGCAACAGTGTACTTAACCCCAGCAGCAACATATACTGTTGCTAGTGTAACAATATGCAATAGAGGCGCAGCAACGTCTAATATTAGCATAGCAATTGCAGACGGTGACACCCCACTAGTGGGAGAATATATAGAATTTGAGACAGTTTTACTAGCTAAGAACGTTTTAGAACGTACTGGTATAGTATTAGCTGCCACACAGAAAATTGTTGTGCTTTCGAGCCAAGCGTCCGTTAGTGCGGTTGTTGTTGGCATCGAAACAGCAGCATAAATATAAATATAATTAACGCATAAAAGGAAGCAACAATGGGAAGATTTATAGGATTATCAAAAAACAAAGGCAGTGGCCACCAACTGGAAGATCCAAATACGTTGAACTCCGGACTGGTACTAACAAGTAATGGCACCGGATTTGTTTTAGCTGGAGGAGCGTCTCTGGACAGAGATCCTCTTCCTGACTTTATAAACGCTAACGAAACACTAAACACAACATTATCAGTTACTGGTGCGTTTGGTGACTCTGTTTATACATTTGCTTGGCGCGACGGAGCCCAATACGGACTGTCTATATCAAGCTCAGGCACATTAACAGGTGCAGCGTCTAGTATGATTGCACTATCAGTACTTAAATTAGATATTACTGATACAAAATATAATAAAGTATATGAAGTAGATGTTGAAATAAATGTTAGTACAACTAACGGCTATCCAGCAATTACTAGTGATAACTCGTCACTTACTGGTATAGTTGCACCATACAGTGTTACTTTTGCAGCAAGCAATTCACCAACTGAATGGTCTATAACAAATTTAGGTAACTTAGCAAGTGCTTCGGGTGTTACACCAACAATAGCAAACACAGGTGTAATGACTTTCGCAAACGTAACCCCGTCAACTAACACTTATACATTTACATTAGGTGTTCGTAACGCCAGCATGCCATCAGGCGTATATAGGACTAAATCTTTTAGTAAGTCAATTGAATTTACAGTTGTCTCAGGACAACAACAATATCAAGGTGCATATGGTCAGAACGGCGGACAATGCTCGTATAGCTGGACTGCACCAGCAGGCGTATCAAAAGTACACGTTATGGCCGGCGGCGCAGGAGGCGGCGGCGCCCGCAATTGGGCTGTTTGTGGCGGACACGGTGGCGGAAGAGTATGGGCTAATAATATTCCAGTAAATCCAGGACAAGCATATTGTATCCAAGTTGGACGCGGCGGCTGCTGGAATAGTACCACCGGCGGATGTTCATGTTGGCCAGGAATGAATGCATGTGGTGGCTGTTGTGGTTGCTACGGCGGTTGTTATTCCATTGGCGCAGTAACAGACGGCACTGGCACATGTTGCGGTACTTACGGAATGATAGCATACAATAATACAGCCGGCGGAGGCGGAGGCGCAGCTGGATATTGTGGTGGTGCACCAGCTAATTCGCAGACTTCAAACTATTGCGGTTGCGGTGGCGGAGGCGGATCTGGTACAAGTCACCATAGTTCAACACACGGAACTGGCGGCGGTGGCGGAACTGGCGCATGTGGAATGTGTTGTTATGCTACAAGTCCAGCAAGTTGCGGCCACTGTGGCAACTCAGGTTACTCACACCAAACAGGCAGCGGTGGACAAGGTGGCTCAGGCGGCACATGCGGCAAGCCAGGCGAACCATGGTCAAACGGAAATCAAAACGGTCATAGTTGCGGCGGTTGCTACGGCGGCGGTGGTGGCGGCAGCGGCACTGGTAACTCAGGCGGCTGGGGCGGACCTGGCGTAGTACGCATTTTGTGGGGCGCAAGCAGATGCTGGCCTTGCTGTAACACACACAACTTATAATAGATAAAGGACATATAAAACATGGATATGCAAAACATAACATATAGAAAAATAGATGAAAATGGTGCCCTAGATGCATCTGACACAGGCGTGTATGTTGCTAATAACATTATGGCAGTAATGGGAACTTGGGACTTTACTATAGAAGAACTTGCTGCTGCTGGCTATGTAGGAATTGGAGATTCTGATTTTACTTATGCTAATGGCATGTCAGGATCAGATACTGAAGAAGGCGACATTACTGACAATGGTGACGGGACATTTACACAAGAATGGGTTGTTACAGAATTATCAGATTCTGAAAAACAGGATCGATTTTTAACTTATACTAGATCAAGCTTGTTGCTGCTCAGTGATTGGACACAAATTCCTGATTCGCCGATGAGTGACGCAGACAAAGCACTTTGGGCAACTTATAGACAAGCTATTCGAGACTTACCATCTACAATAACTTGGTCCGAAGTTGACACAGTGCATGATATAGACTGGCCATTGCGCCCAGGAGTTACATTGCGCCCAGGAGTTACTGAAGCCGGACAGTCTGATGCTTCAGGACCTACTCCACGACATCCAGAAACAGGCGAACCACTGTAAAAACCACTTGACAATGCTTCCGTTTACTGTTATACTTAAATAACAGTAACGGAGGCATTTTTTATGGCATTTAATAGTATAATAGTAGTCGGTGGCGGATCAGCTGGATGGATGGCTGCTTCAACCCTTGTTAGGAAGTTTCCCAATAAAAATATTACACTAGTAGAAAGTGCCGATATTCCTAAAGTAGGTGTAGGTGAAAGTACACTAGGATTTATCCGAGATTGGACTAACTATCTCGGAATAGATGACAAAGACTTCCTCCAACATACAAACGGTACATATAAGCTTAGTATTAAATTTACTGACTTTTATGATAAAGACTATGGCGGATTTCATTATCCTTTTGGAGACCCTATAGAAACTGATGACGTTAATTATAATCATTGGTCATTAAAAAAAGTGTATTATCCCGAAACACACTCTAGTGACTTTGCTGAAAACTTTTGGCCTGTAATGGCATTAGTAAATGAAAACAAAATATCAACTAATGAAGACAATGGCCTTGATGATTTTAGGTTTGATTATAATACAGCCTTCCATTTTGATTCTTTATTGTTTGGACAGTATCTTAAAGATCATTACTGCATACCTCGAGGTGTTAAGCACGTAGTAGGAACAGTTAAAGATGCACCAACTGACGACAACGGCATATCTAAAATAATACTCGAAGACGGTACAGAGTTACAAGCAGACCTTTATGTAGACTGTACTGGATTTGAAAGTTTACTATTAGGCAAAGCATTAGAAGAACCGTTTGTATCTTATAGTGATATTTTACCAAATAACAAAGCGTGGGCTGTGCAAGTACCGTATACTGATAAAGAAAAAGAATTAGAAGTGTATACAAATTGTACTGCATTAAGTAATGGTTGGGTTTGGAATATTCCACTTTGGTCTAGGATAGGTACAGGGTATGTATATTCAGATGAGTTTATATCAGACGAAGACGCTCTACAAGAATTTAAAGATCATCTTAATTCAGATAAAATGACATTACATAACCCCAATAGGGTTACTGACGATCTTAATTTTAGAAATATTAACTTTAAAACGGGTATATACGAGCGTACATGGGTAAAGAATGTTTTAGGTATTGGATTAGCTGCTGCATTTATTGAACCTTTAGAAAGTAACGGCTTGTTAAGTGTGCATGAATTTATTTTAGAATTTTGCCGACATGCAGATCGTCCTGTAATTAACCAATTTGATCGAGATGTATATAATGCACATACAAGAAAGTTTTATCATAATTTTGCCCAATTTGTTGCATTGCATTATACATTAACTATAAGAAGCGATTCTGATTACTGGAATAAAAATAGAGCAAGAGTTTATGATCCAAACTTAGAAAACAGTTCAAGCGGATTTAATGACTTATACATGAGGAAAACAGCCACACTTAAACATTCTGGAAGAGCAGGCATTGTTTGTATAGCTAATGGCATGAACTACAACGTATATAATGAGATAGATATTTCAAAGCAAGAATTAGGCTTACAAATAAGTATGCGTGATCTATGTGACAAGTTTTTGTATGATAGACGCAACAAAATAAAACAATGGAAAGCTGCTGTAAAAACCCAGCTTAGTGCTTACGACTGGTTATCGAAGCATATATACAATAACAAGGAACATTAAATGTCAGAAAACGAAGTATCCAAAATGTCAATGAACTTTCTCGTTACTCCAGGAGTAATGCAATCAAAGTTACCATTTGAACTTTTTGAAGGATTATCAAACGCCATTAGTGAGATAACAGAAGAAAATGGTGAGAAATACAATAAAAATCTATTAGGACATATGAAAGAAGAATATTCATTAAATCATATTGTGCCTAACATGGCTCCGTTTATAGAAGCTATGGCAAAAGAATGGGATGAAGGAACTCCAGGACATATTGGTACCTTTGAAGAAGCTGCAAAGAGCGACAGATATAGACTATATCTTAGTAGTATGTGGGTTAATAAACAAAAAAAGTATGAGTTTAATCCAGTACATCATCATTCAGGTGCATTGAGCTTTGTTATATGGATTAATATTCCGTATGATTTAAAAGAAGAAGAAGCTTATTTCCCTCCAGTATCAGGGCAAGGTTTTGACCCTGATGGACCTGATGGAGCGTCTACATCAAAATTTACCTTTTTTCATACTGATGCCTTAGGCAGCTTGCGTCCTACACCATTGCCTGTAGATAAGTCTTGGGAAGGAACTATACTAATGTTTCCTTCAACATTACAT
>Ga0307985_10000428_pt1 | contig 25371 bp, 20 predicted proteins | sample EllFjometageno80_FD_203155 | JGI IMG/M metagenome (GOLD analysis project Ga0307985, IMG submission 203155) | Marine microbial communities from Ellis Fjord, Antarctic Ocean - #80 | ecosystem: Environmental > Aquatic > Marine > Unclassified | place: Southern Ocean | collected 2014-10-09 | reverse complement strand
ATCCATATTACAAACTGAAATCAAGGTTGACTTCAACTTGCAAATCAGGCAATGCTGATCTAGTTTAAAAGGGTGAAAATTTATAAAAAAATAACTCCTGTATTTAACAGGAGTTATTTTTAATGTGTTTCTGAGATTTTAAACAGCGTCAGAAAGAGAAGAGAAAGTAAAGTCTCTGATCTTCATATAAGGAATTAGATTACCATTAATCCTTACCTGCTCACCCAATGCTTCAAGGTTATTCAGCATTATAATTGGGCTTTCGTTAAACCTGAAATTCTTAACAGGATGCTTGATTCGACCGTTTTCGATAAAGAAAGTACCATCTCTTGTTAATCCGGTGTACAATAACGTTTGTGGATCAACAGTCCTGATGTACCACAATCTCGTTACTAAAACACCTCTTCGAGTACTTTTAATCAATTCGTCCAATGATGCATCTCCTCCTCCCATTATCAGGTTACCAGGAAATGGATTTGGTGCTACTCCTTTTTGACTAGCCCAATAACGATCATACGCCAAATTGGCTACTTTACCATCTTTGATCCAATCTGTTTTCTTAAGTGGCATTCCTTCACCATTCCAAGTACCAACGGGCACTTCTGAATTTTGGGGATCCGAATACAGCTGCACTCTTTCGTCAACAATCTTCTCTCCTAACTTATTGCCTCCGCCTTCTTTTGACATAAAACTCCGTCCTTCATCTGCTGTTCTTGCATTAAACGAACGCACCATGTTACCGATCAACTGAGCGCCAGCAGCAGGTTCCAAAATCACTGTATACCTTCCTGGTTCTATTGCTTTTGCATTCCTTGATTCTACCGCCTTATTAATTGCCACCGTTGAAGCCTCAACAGCGTCAAACTTTCTAACGTCATTATAATCGCGAGAAACCCATCCAGAACCTGTTCCGTCATTGGATCTCATAGTGACTGTAAAGTCAACATTAGTAGACTGGTTATAAGCAAACAGTCCTTTTGAATTCATCATTGCTTGGAAATTAGAAGAATCATCCAAGAACCCTGCTGCAGTTACCTCCTTTTTAGAAGCGGGATCGATGCTGGCCGCGGCCACACTTGTCCTAAACTCAGGCTTAATATCAGCAGTAGATTGCACGAATGTCTTAGAATCCAAATATTGCTGTGGACCTAGTAAACCCATAAATTCTGGGTTCTCAGGAGACAGCTGTGCCAACTCTTCAGCTGCGGCTACCACTTTTTGTAAAGAAGCATCATCAAATTCATCGATAGTAGCCACTCCTACTTTTTTACCGAAATTAGATTGAACTGCTAGAGTCTGGTTGGACCTATGTCCTGCAGTTGAAACAGAATTACGTGCATAACGAATATTCCCGCTTTCACTGCCATTCAAATTTATTTCGCATCCGTCAGCTTTGGAATAGCTCAATGCCTTCTCCAAAATCTGCTTTGCTTCGTCTTTTGTATAAATTGCCATTTTCTTAAATCAATTTTTATTAAACAAATGATTAGATGCTGCGACCTGTATTAATCACATTCACATCATCAAAACGTGTGGTAGAACTACCATGCGAAACCGCACTTACCTGAGAAGGCTGTCCTTTACCATCGAAAAATGATCCGAACATTCTATAGTCGTTTTGATCACATATCTTGGAACATGAGTTCCAGAATTCTTGCGTATTCGATTGATACGCCACATCGTTCAACATGCCTACTACTTTACCATCTTTGATTTCGTAGAAAACTGTACCACCAAACTGGAAATTATAACGTTGCTGGTCAATCGAGTATGAACCCCTTCCTGCAATATAAATTCCCTTTTCAGTATCTTGAATCATTTGCTCCACAGAATAAGGAGTCTTTCCTGCCTCTAAAGAGACATTTGGCATTCTTTGGAATTGTACGTCATTCCAGCTTTGAGAATAACAACATCCATGAGATTCGTTTTGGTCAATCATGTGCACTTGATCTCTAGTCGCTTGGTAGTTCACTAAAACACCATCACGCACTAAATCCCACTGCTTACATTTCACACCTTCATCGTCATAACCAACAGCACCTAAAGAACCAACTTGGGTCTTATCTGCTACTAGGTTAACTTCTTTGCTACCATATTTGAAATCACCTGATTTCCATTTATCAAGCGTAGCGAAACTCGTTCCGGCATAATTGGCTTCATAGCCCAATACCCTATCCAACTCTAATGGATGACCAACAGATTCGTGAATCGTAAGCCCTAAATGATTTGGTTCCAATATCATTGAGTACTTACCCGGGTCTACAGACTTTGCAGATAACATCTCTATCGCTTGCTTAGCGGCTAAAGTCGCGTCTTCGACCATGTCATAGCTTTTCTTGTATAACATTAAGTCACCAGCTCCTTTGATCTTTTCAGATGCTTTACCATCCATGTATTCAAAGCCCATGCCCATTGGTGCACTTAAGTTCTGGCGCGTTTTAAACTTACCAGCTTTTTGATCTACCGCAGTAACATTAAATGTTGGCCAAATCCTGTGTACATCTTGGTCAATGTAAGACCCATCAGTAGAAGCAAAATACTTTTGCTCATTCACTTGGAACAGGGAAGAGTTGACAAAACTTGCCCCATTGGCTGTAGCAGCAGCATTTGCACTTAAAAGTATATCTACTTTATCGGCAATTGGTACTTCTCTAAAATCTTTTTCTAAAGGTGTTTTCCAAGAAACTTCTCCATGACCACTAACTGGCGCTAGTCGCACTGGCTCTTTTTGGATTTTGGAATTGGCTTTAGCAATCGCGATTGCTTGGCCAGTGGCTTTCTTAATGCCTTCTGGAGTTACATCATTAGTTGATGCAAAGCCCCAAGTACCATTTGCAATGACCCTTACTCCCATTCCAAAGGACTCTGTATTCTGAATTCCTTGAACGTTCTTTTCTCTTGTAAAGATGAACTGATTCAAATACCTACCAATTCTAGCATCAGCATAGCTGGCACCCATTGATTTGGCAGTATTCAAGGCCACATCGGCCAAAGCTTTCTTTTGCGCATTATCCAGAAATGGATCCATCAACGCTTCGGCAGAGATGGGATTTCCCATCATATAGGATGGCACCAACAAAGCACCTGCCCCAATTCCAGCCATTTGTACAAAATCTCTTCGTTTCAAATTAACCTCCTTTTTAGTTTAACCTTTGAAATATTTCAAAAGCCGTAGTAGACCTATTAATTCAATAAGTTGATCAAAATTATAAGTGTATGACGAACTTAATTATATGAGCGGTCAATTCCCATGAAAATCGTGACTTGTTAGCCTTGACCGACATAATAGTTGACGTATCATGGGAGAATTTGTTCCGGCTAAAATTGCTACCTGGTGTATAAAATTGAAATTGAAAAAACTGGGGCATTTTAATACTCCTATTAATCAGCTAATTTCAAACATGTTAAAACAACTATCCATCCGTTTACTGCTCTCCTTTTTCTTGCTCTCACTACTTTTTTCTTCTTGCTCAAAAGACTATGACGTAATCATTAAGAATGGAACGGTATATGACGGTTCTGGAAATCCACCTTTATACACTGATATTGGTATCAAAGGCGATGTGATTGACACTTTAGGTGACCTTTCCCAACTCTCCTCAAAGAAGATAATCGATGCTCAAGACATGGCAGTAGCTCCAGGCTTCATCAATATGCTGAGTTGGGCACCAAACTCCTTGATTACTGATGGCAAAGGTGAAAGTGACATTAGACAAGGTGTGACCTTAGAGGTCTTCGGTGAAGGCACCTCAATGGGGCCCTCAAATCAGCAACTCGTTAAGGAAGAAGAAGATTATCAAGAAAAGAAAATTAGCTGGACTACTCTAGGAGGTTATTTCGATTTCATGGAACAAAACGGTATCTCTCCTAATATTGCCTCATTTGTTGGTGCCACTACCTTACGAATTAATGCTGTTGGCTATGAAGATAGAGCCCCCAATGCAGAAGAGCTAAAGCTAATGAAAAAGCTCACCAAGGAGGCAATGGAAGATGGGGCAATGGGCATTGGTTCCTCATTAATCTATGCTCCTGCCTTTTATGCTAAAACAGAAGAACTCATTGAAATTTCAAAAGTTGCAGGAGAATATGGCGGCATGTACATTTCCCATATGCGCAGTGAGGGTAATCGTTTTCTCGAAAGTATAGATGAGCTCATCCGTATTTCAAAAGAAGGTGGCTTGCCTGCAGAAATCTATCACCTCAAAGCCAGCGGTGCTGAGAATTGGCACAAGCTTGACCTGGCCGTTGCAAAAATTGACAGTGCGAGAGCTGCAGGATTAAAAATCACTACGGACATGTATACCTATACTGCTGGTTCAACGGGTTTAGACGCTGCTATGCCTCCATGGGTGCAAGAAGGAGGCTATGATGAATGGGCCAAAAGACTTCAAGATCCTGCAATCAGGGCCAAGCTGGAAATTGAAATGACTACCCCCACTAACGAATGGGAAAACCTCCTCTATGCGGCTGGTACTCCTGAAAAATGCTTATTAGTTGGCTTTAAAAATGATTCTTTAAAATACCTCACTGGAAAGACTTTGGGAGAAGTAGCAAAGATGAGGGGCACCTCTCCTTCTGCAACGGCCATGGACCTGGTTTGGCAAGATGGAAGCCGGGTGCAAGTCGTTTACTTCTTAATGTCAGAAGAGAATGTTAAAAAACAATTGACGCTGCCTTACATGAGTTTTGGTTCTGACGCAGGCGCTTTAGCCACCAATGAACCATTTACCAATTCTAGTACGCATCCACGGGCCTATGGGAATTTTGCGCGTGTGCTTGGTAAATATGTGCGAGAAGAAAAAGTGATGCCTTTAAAAGAAGCAATTAGAAAACTTAGCTCACTCCCAGCTAGTAACTTGAAATTGAAAAATCGTGGCAGCATAAAACCTAATTACTTTGCAGACATTGTGATCTTTGATCCGAATACTATTGCTGACCATGCCACCTTTGATGATCCACATCAGTACAGTACGGGAATGGTGCATGTATTCGTGAATGGTGTACAAGTATTAAAGAATGGGAATCACACAGGTGCCACACCTGGCAGGGCTATTAGGGGTCCTGGATGGGTTGGACATAAACCTTCCAACCAGTAAAAACACGTTGTCATTCCGTAGCTTGCATAGGAATCTTTTCACTTAACATAACACCTTGTATTCCTGAAAAAGAGCGCTTCAGGTTGATAATTGATTACAGTTATGGAGATGCTGCAATTCGTTTATATCATTAAAAGCCTCGAATGACTAACTTAGCTTCTACTACGCCAATTTTACACGACAAATCAATGATGAAAAGAACATTTCTAATACCCTTATTACTTTGCCAATTCGTTATCAATTCTTTTGCGCAGCGACCTATTGCTGACAAAATCGAAACAAATAAAGGCGATTTAATTATTCAACCAATCCTTCACGGCACATTGGTCCTACAATGGGATGGCAAAACCATTTATATAGATCCCTATGGTGGAGAAAAAGCACTTGAAGGAATGCCCAACCCGGACCTCATTATAATAACTGATATACATGGTGATCATCTGAATATGGGAACCTTGCAAACTGTTGACGCCTCTAATGCTTTATACATTGTACCTCAAGCTGTTGCTAAAGAAATGGGCATTGAAGATTACCCTCGAGGAAGAATATTGAACAATGCAAAGTCTATCGAGGAAAAAGGCATTGGCATTGAGGCAATTCCTATGTACAACCTTCCAGAAGATGCTTCTTCAAGACATACAAAAGGTAGAGGAAATGGCTACATATTAACATTTGGCGACAAAAGAGTTTACATATCTGGTGATACGGAAGACATTCCTGAAATGAGAGCATTAACCGACATTGATGTAGCTTTTGTCTGTATGAACCTTCCTTATACAATGGATATTAACCAAGCCGCAAGTGCCGTGATTGATTTTGAACCTGCTATCATGTACCCTTTTCATTATCGTGGAACTGAAGGCTTGGCAGATGTAGCATCTTTTAAAGCATTGGTGCTAAAAGGTACCAAAAAGACCGATGTACGATTAAGAAATTGGTATCCCAATCACTAAGGAACTTTTTATGTGTACATACATGTTAATTGTTTGACACCTGTCATTGAGATCAGCCTATTAGCGTGAAGAAGCAATCTTCGAATGTAAAACGAGATTGTCGCGTTTCGACTGCCTACCGCAGACAGGCTCGCAATCACATAAACAAAAGACAAAATGAATAAATCAGTAATCAATATAAAGCCACTCGGTTTTCCATGGGAGACCCAAGATCCATTTCTTTTTTGTGCATTTCATAAAGACGATTATCCAAAAGGTAATGGTCAATTAGGACCTGCTACTTCCCTTGAAGGCAGAAACCTAGGATCAGATTTTGCCGGAAAAGACGGCTTTAGTATGTACCACGGACAAACTGTACCTGGTTTTCCGGGCCATCCTCACCGAGGATTTGAGACAATTACAATAGCTGAAAAAGGAATGGTAGACCATTCGGACTCTTTGGGTGCTGCTGGAAGGTTTGGTGATGGAGATGTACAGTGGATGACTGCTGGCAAAGGCGTGCAGCATTCAGAGATGTTTCCATTACTGAAAGAAGATGAGGCCAACCCTTTGGTCTTATTTCAGATCTGGTTGAACCTACCACAGAAGAACAAAATGGTAGATCCACACTTTGCCATGTTGTGGAAGGAAAATATTCAGGTCCATACACATTCAGATGAAAACGGCAATAAAACGACTGTAGATGTTATTTCTGGTAAATTAGGAGATATAGATCAAGATTCACCAGCTCCAGATTCTTGGGCTGCCAATCCTTATAATGACGTGGCTGTTTGGACTATCCAGATGGCGCCTAATGCGGAATGGACTATTCCAGCTGGGTCAGCAAGTTCTAATCGTTCTCTTTATTTTTACGAGGGAAATACTATGGAAATTGAAGGGCAAGCTGCAAATGCTGGTCATCAAATAATGCTCAATGCTGGAGAAGAAACTACTATAGTCAATGGAGATGCACCTTCAAGACTGTTAATGTTGCATGGCAAACCGATTCAAGAGCCTGTTGCTAAGCATGGTCCATTTGTAATGAATACCAACCAAGAAATCCATGAAGCAATCAAGGATTACCAAAACACTTTTTTTGGTGGCTGGCCTTGGCCTACTCATGAGCATACTCATGAAAAGGACCGCGGTAGATTTGCATTGCATGCGGATGGTACTTTAGAAAGCCCCCACTAAATCTCCCCCAAGGGGGAAACTAAAAGGATATCATTATCTAACCTTTCTACGGCCCTGTCATATCGAGGAACGAGATAACTTCTTTCACTTGTAACTTTTTATACAAGATATAGGAAGATCTCTCCAAAGTCGAGAGGACATTAAAGTAGACTGTAGATAGTCTCTATCCAGGTCTGTCATATCTAGGTAACGAGATAAATCTTAAACTGAAAAGCATAACTGAAAATCTAAGAAGGCCTCTCCTATTGTCGAGGTGACATTAAAGTAGACTGTAGATAGTCTCTATCCAGGTCTGTCATATCTAGGTAACGAGATAAATCTTAAACTAAAGCATAACTGAAAATCTAAGAAGGCCTCTCCTATTGTCGAGGTGACATTAAAGTAGACTGTAGATAGTCTCTATCCAGGTCTGTCATATCGAGGTGACAAGCGAGTACAAACCTTTTTGCAAAACTGTCATCCTATGTTGAGAACAGATTTATAAAACCTGAAAGGTCTTATCATTTATTAAAAAATATCATGCTCAAGGTTCCTTGTTGACAATAACGTTCGAGGAGGTTTCTTATATTCGTCAAAATTATTTGACTTATGGACACTCCAAACTTAGACCTCGATTTCGTACGCAGCTACTTCCCTGCCCTTCAAAGGGATTTTGCCTTTATGGACAATGCAGGTGGGTCACAAACGCTTAAACCAGTTGTAGACAAACTATCAGAATACTTACTGAACTATGATGTCCAGCATGGTGCCTCCTATTCAGTTTCTCAGGAAGCGGTAGCCAAAGTCAATTTTGCTACTAGAGAAATGGCCAAATATGTCAATGCCAAGCATCCGAAAGAAATAGTGATGAGCTCCTCCTCCACTATGCTGTTCAGAATTTTGAGCTTGACACTATCCAAAGATTGGCAAGCTGGAGACGAAGTGATTACCACCAACTCCGAACACGAATCAAATTGTAGTCCTTGGACTGATTTGGCAGACAAAGGAGTTGTCGTCAAAATATGGGAAGTCAACCCAATAACACAGGAGTTGGACATGTATGACCTCAAGGCATTGATGACTGAGAAAACCAAATTGGTTACGATAGTCCATGCTTCAAATATTTTAGGTACGATCAACCCAGTGAAGAAAATTGCAAAGATTGTACATGATGGAGGTGCCTTATTTTGCGTAGATGGCGTGGCATTAGCTCCTCATCGACTCATTGATGTCAGAGATTGGGATGTCGATTTTTATGTCTTCAGTTGCTACAAGGTGTACGGCCCACATTGTGCCCTGATGTATGGAAAACTCGAATTGCTAGAGCAATTGGCAGGCATCAACCATTATTTTATTGATGAAGTGCCTTATAAAATTCAGCCGGGAAATAAGAACTTTGAAATGACCTATAGCATGTCCGGCCTGACCGAATACATCAAGGCGGTACATGACCACCATTACCCAGAAGACCAACCTGGAAAAGTGCGTGAGCGATTCGCCAGGACTTTTGACTTGTTTGCAGCCCATGAGGAAGCATTAGGTAACAAACTCATCGACTTTCTTAAAACAAAGGAAAGCGTCACCATCATAGGTGAGCAAAGTGGAGATCGCAACAAACGAGTAGCCACTATTGCCTTTTACCATGAAACACTAAACAGCAAGGACATTGTAGAACAAGTTGATCCGCACAATATTGGCATCCGTTATGGTGATTTTTATGCCAAAAAGATCGTAGAAGCCATGGGCATTGAAGACAAAGGCGGACCTGTTCGGGTGAGTTTTGTGCATTACAATACCATGGAAGAAGTAGATAAGCTTATTGGAGTATTGGATAAGGTGCTTTCTTGAGTAAATCACTTAAATATTGCCATTTCATCTTCGGACAAAATCAAAAAATAATCTTGCCTTTTTTACTGGTATTCTTAATCGGTAAAAGTCAGGCGCAAGAAGCACAGCACAGCAAGGACACAACAGTCTATTGGTCAAGTCTGAATAAATATTTCAACCTCTCAATTGATTTTGAAACTGATTATGAAACTTTTGATCTCAAAGGCGCTGATTTTGAGTATGATATAAGACCAAATTTCAACTATATAAACCTCATAGGGATAGATTACCCAATTTCATGTCGCCAAGGGTGATAAAGGCAAATGTGTAAGTAGCAGTGATGAAAAATGCAGAAAGAATTAGCGTATAGAGCCCTTTTATGACAAACAGTCTATAACGTTTTGTGAAATAATATTTTGGAAGTAAAACGGCATTCACATAATAAGAAGTGCCCAAAGTTACTGGTAACAACAATCCTGAAAGCATCAAAGATGGCATTAAATCAGCTTCATTATGACCAAAAAAGAAGGCATAGAACAAAAGGCTGACCAGTGCAAATACCAGTTGACTTTTAAGGTCAACCTTCTTAGCATTTACTTTTGATTCAGTTTCTCGCTTACTCATTTTACTCATCTAAGTCTCAGGATGTCCTAATCACTTCTTTTTTTGAACTACATTCCAATCATAGTTAATTTTTCTCTTCAAATAAACTTTCAGTGGTTCTAACCCAATTGATGCCCTTCGCTGATCTACATATTCAGGGTCCACAATCGGGAACGGTTCTAAAACACGGTTCTTGTCATATCGAAACTGCATTCCGAAATCTTGGAGTTGGTCGGTGTTTACCAAGATCCTGTCATTGATTTTGGCATATTCCATACAACTCCCTTCTTCAGTCAAACACGCATCCTTCACCCTTTCCAAATACTGAATTCTAACCTCCTCGCTTTCATGGTGATTAATGGCTAGTAATACAGCATCGGCCGCCAACTCTCCTACCATTGAATACTTTGGCCATCCATATTTTTGTAATAGTGCTTCCATCTCCGTGAAATTATCTTTGGAGATGTCCTTCTTTAATTGCGCCAATGGGAAATACCAATGCGGCATGTGTCCATTTTTCATATAAGACTGCCGCGCCATATGAATTTGATAATCTAAAGCCTGATCGGTCATAATCATATGTAATAGCTTTTCGGCATACTCAGGTTCCTTAAAAGCACCATTCTCAGCTTGAAATTTTCTCAGCTGCTGCTTCACAATTCCTGCCCAACGCTCATCCTTAGTCATGGACAACAAATCATTGTCAACCAAAGCCCATAGCGAGCTACTTTCTTCTAAAGCAATGTTCAAGTATTTAAAAGCAAGGTCAGGTTGATAATAAGTCAGGGCCATGGCCGCAGCTAAAGCATAAGTATTTTTCTCATCTTTAGGAGCAGCTTTGTAAGCGGCTTTATAGGCAAGAATTGCGCCTTCCATATCTCCAGCCATCTTTAATGAATCTCCTTTTGGGCTTTGTGCTGAGACGGCACAACTGACAAATAAGAGGAGCACTATATAAATTGAATTTCTAATCATTTTAATAAGTCTAGTTTGATTTACCCAAAAGAGGTTTATCGTTAAAAATAGTCTGCATTACTTTAATCAACATATAAATTGCAAGACCAAATACGGGTGTTACTAAAGTATGCGAAAGCCCTTGGAATATAAGCCCTGGCGCTGCACCTCCAACTTTTCCAATGAAATAAAAGCTGTGCATCAATCCAAGCATTAGCGAAAAAAGACTTAATACTCCGACCCAAGTAGTGTGCTTGTTCAAATTCGCATTGACCAAATTGATAAGCGAAATATCCTTATCGGTTTTCTTTGATTCTGTTATTTTTTTGCTGAGCTGAAGTATAGATGACAGCAACAAAACTGTCAAAAGGATCATGAACTTCAAATCTCCACCGGTGATAAATTCTAAAAATGGCATTCTCATACTTTTGTTTTTTGAGTTTTAAACATGCGCAAGATTAAGCAAGGTTAATCAATGAAAAATAATTTTGCGGTGAACAACTGTTTTAGCAAGGGTTTTAACCAGCGTGCCAGCTCTAATTTCAAAAATCCAGTCTATTGCACATATTAAGTCTTTATATTGATTTTAATTTATAAGAATTGCGAAACATGAAATATAGAATAATTGGTCAACCTCAATTAAAAGTATCATCAATTGGTCTAGGCTGTTGGGGCATGTCAGGAGCTTATGGCAAAGGAGATGACAGGACCTCGATTGCTACAATTCAACAGGCTTTTGATTTGGGCGTTACCTTTTTTGATACTGCAGACATCTACGGCAATGGTCATAACGAATCATTAGTAGGCAAAGCAATTCAAAGCTTCCGTAAAAACATCAAATTGGCTTCCAAATTTGGCTTCAGACAGCATAATGGCAGCTTGGAACTTTGTGGTAAAGCCGACTATGTCAAGACGGCCTGTGAGACTAGTTTGAAAAGGCTAGGCACTGATTATATCGACCTCTATTACCTCCACCGCATTGACAAAAGCACCCCAATTGAGGAGACGGTTGGGGCCTTAAGAGATTTGATCAAGGAAGGCAAACTGCTTCATATTGGTCTATCTGAAGTTTCCTTAACTACCTTAAAAAAGGCACAAGCTGTCCATCCCATTACTGCAATTCAATCCGAATATTCCTTGATTGAAAGGGGCATTGAGGACGAATTGCGTTCCTATTGCGAGCAAGAACAAATTGGGATAGTCCCATTCTGTCCCTTAGGCAGAGGCTTTTTATCAGGATCACTTCAGAACGTAACTTCATTTGACAAAGCAGACTATCGGGCCAATATGCCTCGCTTTATGGGAACAGATTTCGAAGTCAACAAAAGCGTTATTCAACAATTCCTTGACTTTGCAGAACAGAGATCAATCAAGCCAGCCCAACTGGCTTTGGCTTGGTTGTTATATCAGGGTGAACAAGTTGTGCCGATCCCTGGAATGAAAACAGGAAGGCATTTGCCAGATAATTTGGCTGCGGTTGATGTTCGTCTTACAGCAGAAGGCTTGGAGTTCATGAGTACTTTGGCTCCCAAAATCAAAGGAGACAGGTATCCAGCATCAAATAAAAAATATTTAGAGGACTAAAAAGAGTTGAAACCGAAAACCTCAATGCTTAATAAATTTGCTGGATTCATCAGCATTCATCAAATTACGGTATGGAATTAAACCTGACAGGAAAAGTAATAGTTGTATCTGGTGGCGCAGGAAAACCAGGGAGTATTGGGGAAACCATGGTTCAATCCTTGGCCAATGAAGGCGCAATTCCAGTTTTTTTGGACAAAGACAGTCGAGGCAATGAATACCAAGTGGATTTATTGAAGGAAGGAAAAGAAGCGTTTTTTGTTTCTACTGATATGATGAATCCTGACTCCATTACGGATGCAGTAGCCACTATTATTGATAAATACGGAAGGATTGATGTCGTGATTAATAATATAGGCTTAAATGATGGTGTCGGGCTAGATGCATCTTATGAAGCATTCATAGACTCTATCAAACTCAATTTGGCCAGCTATTTTCAGCTGACGAAATGTGCTTTGCCCTATTTGAAAACAAGCAAAGGAAATATTCTCAATATTGGATCAAAAGTAGCAATCACAGGACAAGGAGGAACTTCTGCCTATGCGGCAGCCAAAGGAGGCGTGCTTGCATTAACGAGAGAATGGGCCGTTGATCTGATCAAAGATGAAATCCGTGTAAATGCTTTAGTTATTGCTGAAAGTTGGACACCAGCTTACCAAGAATGGATTGCTACCTTCGATAATGGTGCTGAAAAACTCAAAGAGATCGAAGCACAAATTCCACTAGAAAAAAGAATGACAACCCCTGAAGAAATTGCCGACAATGCGCTGTTCTTAATATCTGACAAATCCTCTCATACTACTGGCCAACATGTATTTGTTGACGGTGGCTATGTACACCTCGACAGGTCATTACTCTCTGACAAATAATCCAAACCGAAGCATGAAAAAACAACCCATCGTTGCCCAAGACATACTTGTCCCTTTTATCTTAATCACCTCATTATTCGCGCTTTGGGGTTTTGCCAATGACATCACTAATCCGATGGTTTCTGCCTTTAAAAAAGTCCTTGAATTGAACAATAAACAAGCTTCTTGGGTACAAGCAGCATTTTATGGCGGCTACTTTACCATGGCATTACCTGCAGCCATATTCATAAAAAAATACTCCTACAAGAAAGGAATCATAGTTGGTCTTGGGCTTTACGCCCTTGGCGCACTACTCTTCTACCCTGCTGCACAGTTTGAAGCTTTTGGCTTTTTCTTAGCTGCATTGTACATACTCACATTCGGGCTGGCGTTTTTAGAAACAACTGCTAATCCCTACGTGCTCTCCATGGGCGCTGAGGAAACAGCTACCCAACGTTTGAATTTAGCACAAGCATTCAATCCAATTGGTGCCCTCGCAGGTTTGTTTGTGGCACAAGCCTTCATTTTAGGCGCTTTACAATCAGACGATGTAAATTATGCTGCGCTTTCGGAAACAGCCAAAAGCACTATTCGCACTTCAGACCTCATGGTGATCAGAGATCCTTATGTCGCACTAGGCTTATTTGTACTGGTAATGCTGGTAATTATTGCTTTAGTAAAAATGCCCGAGAAGAGTGAATCTGGCAATTCTGTAAACATTTCAAGTTCGATAAAAAGAATATTTAAGATCAAGCGATTCAGAGAAGGTGTAATCGCACAAATGTTCTATGTAGGCGCTCAAATCATGTGCTGGACTTATATTTATCAATATGCCGAGGCTTTGGGCATTGATAATCAGTCCGCAATAAACTATGCCATGACTGCCTTAATCGTATTCCTAATTGGAAGATGGGTCTGTACTTGGTTATTGCGCTACATTGATTCAGGAAAACTTCTAATGTACATGTCTGCGGTTGCAATTGCATTGACAATGGGAACCATTTTCATCCAGGGAATGCTTGGTCTCTATTGTCTTGTAGGTGTTTCGTTTTGTATGTCTTTAATGTTCCCAACCATTTATGGCATCGCACTTAAAGGGCTTGGAGATGATGCTAAATTTGCTTCTGCATTTTTGGTCATGGCCATTGTTGGAGGCGCTTTCATGCCCTTTTTACAAGGGATAATATTGGACATAGGTGGGGTTGGTTATGCCGACACCTCGATACTTGGGGTACCTGAAGTTAACTTCTCTTTTGTTCTCCCTTTGATATGCTTTATTGTTGTAGCAGTTTACGGAAAACGTGCTTTTAAAGTATTTGGAGAATGAAAAACAATATTAACCGGCATTGTTACTCTTGTGATTTGAAAGACAATCCCGATCTTATTGCAGCCTATAAGGAACACCATCAACCCAGTAACGTTTGGCCTGAAATCACCGAAAGCATCAAGAGTTCAGGTATTGTAAACATGCAGATTTATTTAACAGGAAATCGACTCTTTATGATCATAGATGTTAATGATGACTTTGATCCAATTAAGAAAGCCGAAAAAGATGCTGCTGATCCAAAAGTCCAAGAATGGGAAGAATTAATGTGGGCGTTTCAAAAGGCATTGCCATGGGCAAAAGCTGGTGAAAAATGGGTGAAGATGGAAGCCATTTTTAATTTATAGCAATACAAAATTCTTATCCTGTCAACATTCGCAAGCTTGGACCATTGTTCAGTTTGCCACTCGTTACATTCTTGTTGTTCTAATCAACTATTCCCTTTACTTTTCAAATTACAAACACCACCAACATACTATAAAATGAAACCTCTCTTAAAGATTACACTTTCAATATTAGTATTCGCTTCTAGTTTATCTATCGGCTTTAGCCAAAATGACCCTGCGAAGACAGATACGACCAAAACAGAAAAAAAGAAAAAAAAGGCACTCTCTCTAGAGCCAGGAAGAACTTTTGACTTCGATTTGGATGAAGGTTCATGGTTGGCACTAGACGTAAGTCCCGATGGGGAAAAAGTAGTCTTTGATTTTTTGGGAGACATTTATACAATAGCTATTGAGGGAGGTGATGCTACTCAGGTAACTGAAGGAATGCAATTTGACAGTCAACCAAGATTCAGCCCTGATGGCAATAAATTGATATTTATTTCTGATGAATCTGGCGGTGAAAATGTTTGGACTTATGATTTTACAACCAAAGAAAAGAATCAAGTAACAAAAGGTAATACTAATGCCTACCAGTCGCCTGAATGGTCTCCTGACGGAAAATACATGATCGCCTCAAAACAGAGTGGCCGCGTGGCAAGTAAGCTTTGGCTTTACCATATTGAAGGTGGATCAGGTACTGCTTTGGTTAAAGAACCAAATAGTCTGCGTATGATCGAAGGTGCCTTTGGAGGCGACAGTAGATATATTTGGTTCTCTAGACACACTGGAAGCCCAACTTACAATGCACCATTACCTCAATTTCAAATGGCGACTTATGACCGAGAAACTGGAGAAATAATCGCAAGAAGCTCAAGGTATGGCGCTTCTTTTCGTCCAACTCCCTCGAGTGACGGTAAATGGTTGGCTTATGCCACGCGTCATGAGGACGAAACTGGTATTATGCTCAGAGATTTAAGCAATGGCAACGACAGTTGGTTGGCCTACCCTGTTCAACATGACGATCAAGAGTCTAGAACTACCAGAGATGTATTACCAGGTTTTTCCTGGACACCAGACAACCAACATATCGTAATTTCATACGGGGGTAAAATCTGGAAAATAAATGTCAATAGTAAAGTTGCTGAGGAGATTCCTTTCCGGGTTAATTCTAAAATTGAATTGGGTCCGCTATTGGATTTCGATTATCCAATTTCTGATTCAGAAGAATTTACTGTAACACAAATTCGTGACATAGCACCATCCCCTGACGGAAGTCAATTGGCATTTACAGCACTTAATGAGGTCTATTTAATGGACTTACCTGATGGAGCACCAAGGAAATTATTAGCCATCAATGAAACGCAGGCGCAACCAGTCTGGTCTCCTGATGGAGAATGGCTAGCATTTGTGACTTGGGAAGCTGAAGGAGGAAAAGTATATAAGGTCAGACCTAATGGTAGAAACTTAACTGAACTCAACAAAGAACCTGGTGTGTTTCAAAATCCAGTTTGGTCTAACGATGGGTCAAAAATTGTATTGATAAAAGGACAAACAGAAGATTTCAGAGAGGCTTTAAGAAGGACCGCGTTTAGAGGAACTTCCGATTTAATTTGGATAGATGCAGCTAGTTCGAACAATAATTTCATCAGTTTCACTAATGGGAGAAGTAATCCACATTTCGTAAATGATTCTGATCGTATTTATTTATCAGGCCGTCAAGGATTGTCTTCTATTCGCTGGGATGGCACAGACGAGAAATTCCATGTAATTGTAAAAGGCAAAGGAGCTGGAGGCGGAAGCGCCCCTAGTGCTTCTTGGATTAGAATGGCACCTTCGGGTGATCAAGCATTGGCTATGGTAGTCAATGATCTATATGTTGTGACAGTGCCGCAAGTAAGTGATAAGGCACCAACAATTTCTGTGGCGAATCCGGATAACGCAGCTTTTCCAGCCAGAAAACTAACCGATATCGGTGGACAATTCCCAACCTGGAGCACCGATGCGGCTAAAGTACATTGGTCTGTTGGTAATGCCCATGTTGTATATGACTTAACGGAGGCCGATGCCTTTGACGAACAAAAGGCAGCAGATGCCAAGGCAAAAAAAGATGCGCCAAAATCGGTAGATGAGACCGATGAAGACAAGGATGAAAAGAAAAATTACGAACCAACAGAGCACCGCATTGAGGTAAAAGCCAAGCGTGATACTCCGGAAGGAAGCATCCTCTTAACCAATGCGCGTATCATTACCATGAAAGGTGATGAGATCATTGAAAACGGCAGCATCTTAATTGAAAACAATAGAATAGTAAAAATTGGAACAAACATCCCGACCAACCGGAGAGTAACGATCATGGACATGGCAGGAAAAACTATCGTTCCGGGTTTTGTGGATACACACTCCCATTTCCGTCATCCAGTAAACTTACATCGTGGACAATTCTGGCCTTACCTCACCAACTTGGCATTTGGAGTTGTCACAACGCGTGACCCGCAAACTGCCACTACTGACGTATTGACTTATGCTGATTTGGTGGATGCTGGCAGATTAATAGGGCCAAGAATCTATTCAACGGGTCCTGGAATATTTGGTAGCGAAAATGTGAGCAGTCTTAAACATGCCCAAGATGTAATGATGCGTTACAGTAGCTATTACAATACCAAAACCATAAAAATGTATGGAGCTGGCAATCGTCAACAAAAACAATGGATTATTCAAGCTGCTCGAGAACAGAACATCATGCCAACCACTGAAGGTGGCTTAGATTTCAAACAAAACTTGACGCAAGTAATAGATGGCTATCCAGGGCATGAGCATTCTTTCCCTGTATTTCCGCTCTATAAAGATGTGATTGATATGGTCGCTTTTTCAAAAACAACTTATACTCCCACCCTGCTTGTTGCTTATGGAGGTCCTTGGTCAGAGAATTATTTCTACGCCACAGAAAACCCTCATGCAGATCCTAAATTAACTCGATTCATGCCGCATGAAAATCTCGACTCTAGAACTAGAAGAGTAACCGCAGGTTGGTTTATGAAAGAAGAGTATGTGTTTGAAGAGCTTTCTGAATTTGCCAATGACTTGGTAAAAGCTGGTGGTAGAGTTGGCATTGGTAGTCATGGTCAATTGCAGGGATTAGGTTATCACTGGGAGCTTTGGGCGATGCAGTCAGGAGGAATGACAGAGCATGATGCGCTTAAAACAGCGACCATTTTAGGAGCACATGCAATCGGTTTAGATACTGATTTAGGATCTATTGAAGTTGGAAAACTAGCTGATTTGGTGATTCTTAATAGCAATCCCTTAGACAACATCAAAAACACTACTGACATCAGTCACGTGATGAAAAACGGAAGGCTTTATGATGGGAATACCCTGGATACTGTTTATCCTGAAAAGAAGACCTTGGATACTTTCTGGTGGCAAGAATTCAAACCAACTGGCGTACCGGGGATTAAGAAATAACAAAGTAGGGTTAGAAGCCCTACTTGAACTTTCCTTTTAAAGCTGCCATTTTTGAAGCCATATCTTCTTCTGGTTCTGCTTTTCTAGTGGGCTTGGGGCTTTGAACTTTCTTAACCTGAGGTTTTTGTTGTCCTTTCATCGACAATGAAATTCGCTTGCGATTTACATCTACCTCGAGCACGGTAACCTCGACTTGCTGCTGAACAGCAACCAAATCAGCTGGATTACTTACGTAGGTACCCGATAAATGACTGATGTGTACCAAACCATCCTGATGAACTCCTACATCCACAAAAGCCCCAAAATTGGTGACGTTTGTAATTATACCGGGCAACTTCATTCCAATTTTTAAATCATCAATGTGATTTACACCTTCATCAAAACTAAAGGCTTCGAACTGCTCACGAGGGTCACGACCTGGTTTGGCCAATTCATCTACGATATCCTTTAAAGTCGGTAAGCCAATGCTTTCGGTGGTATACTGCTTTAAATCAATCCTATTTCTCAAATCAGCATTATTGATTAAATCAGCTATCGAACATTTCTGATCTTTGGCCATTTGGTTCACAATATTATAAGACTCTGGGTGTACAGCACTTTCATCCAATGGGTTTTTAGCACCGCGAATCCTTAAAAACCCAGCCGATTGTTCATAAGCTTTGTCTCCCAGTCGCGCTACCTTCTTGATTGCATTTCTGTCTTTAAAAGGACCGTTTTTATCTCGGTATTCAATAATATTCTTGGCCAATTGAGGCCCCAATCCAGCCACATAAGTCAATAACTGTTCACTGGCCATATTTACTTCTACTCCTACTGCATTCACGCAACTCATTACCACATCATCCAAGGCATGTTTGAGGGCAGTCTGATCTACGTCATGCTGGTATTGTCCCACCCCAATAGATTTGGCATCAATCTTCACTAACTCCGCCAAAGGATCCATCAACCTGCGCCCGATTGAAACGGCACCACGCACAGTAAGGTCTTCATTAGGAAATTCCTTGCGTGCTATCTCAGAAGCTGAATATATGGAGGCTCCACTTTCATTCACCATTACAATTGTAATTGATGAAGGCAGGTCCAATGACCTGACAAAGGTCTCTGTTTCTCTACCAGCAGTACCATTGCCAATACAAATGGCTTCGATCTTAAATTGCTTACACAAATGTTCTATTACGGCCTTTGCTTTCGTAACCTGCTTTTGAGGTTCATGAGGGAAAATGGCTTCAAAATGCAACAGCTTGCCTTGCCTATCCAAACAAACAACTTTACATCCCGATCTAAAGCCAGGGTCAATCGCCAAAGTATTTTTGGCTCCTAAGGGAGCTGCCATCAGCAGCTCTTTCAAGTTTTTGGCAAAAACATCAATGGCCTCTTCGTCAGCCTTCTTTTTACTCGTCATTCGGAGTTCAGTCTCCATTGATGTTGAGAGCAGCCTCTTATAACTGTCTCGTATTGCAATTTTCACTTGTTCAGCCGCAGCACCATGCCCATTAATAAAATAAGTATCCAATAAATGAATAGCATCCTCTTCTGGAGGCAAGGCATCCATTTTTAAAAAAGACTCGGCTTCTCCCCTTCGCATAGCCAATACACGATGTGAGGGTGCTTTAACTACAGGTTCTTCCCATTCAAAATAGTCTCTAAATTTTTGAGCTTCCTCCTTTTTTTTAGGATAAACACGTGTCTTAAAAACACCTTTCCTATGAAATAACACCCTCATTTTTCTCCTAATTTCAGAATCCTCATTCATCCATTCGGCCATGATGTCACGGGCACCTTGTAAGGCCTCATCACTTGTAGTAACTCCTTTTTCATTATTAATATAATTCCGAGCAACATTGCTTACATCAAATTGGCCTTGGTCAAAGATTCTCTTTGCCAAAGGTTCCAGTCCTTTTTCTCTGGCTATACTAGCCTTTGTTTTTCTCTTTATTTTAAATGGTAAATAAATATCCTCTAATCTTGACATCGTATCAGCGGCCTTCACAAGTCGCTCTAATTCTGGAGTCAGTTTTTCCTGCTCTTGCAAGGATTTCAAAATAGCATCCTTTCTCTTGTCCAATTCCCTTAACTGTTGCATGCGATCTCGAATAGCTGCCACCGCAACCTCATCTAAGCTTCCCGTCATCTCCTTCCTGTATCGTGAGATGAAAGGTACAGTCCCACCTTCATCAAGCAACTTTAATGTGGCCGACACGTGTTTGGAGGTAATAGAAAGTTCTGTTGAGATTCGCTGGATATGTTGCTGCATTAATTGGTATTTATAGGTAAAAACAAAACTACAGAAAGATGTTTCCTAAGAAAGTAATAGCCAACAAAATCTCTTGGTTTCGCTCATTTTATAGTAACAGAAACTATTTATCGTAAACACTTCCTTTCTTATAATATGATTATATAATTCATATAGAATGTTGTACTTTATCACACAATGAGTACAATCAAAGACTTTTATCAGGCAGCCTATGATGAAGCCGAAAAAGGGTATCAAGAAGGAGGAATTCCAATTGGTTCTGTTCTAGTGCATGAAGGTGAGATTATAGGGCGCGGAAGAAATAGGCGTGTTCAAAATGGCTCTGCCATTCTTCATGGTGAAATGGATGCCTTAGAAAATGCTGGGCGATTACCAGCTTCAGTTTATAGTCAATGCACGCTTTACACCACCCTTTCCCCTTGCCCAATGTGTTCTGGTACAATATTACTTTTTGAAATTCCGAGGGTAATCATTGGCGAGAATAAATCTTTTTTGGGAGATGAAGAAAGGCTCAAGGAGGCTGGCGTTGAAGTGGCCATTTTAGATGATACTCCAAGCTATGATCTTATGCAAAAATTCATTGAAGAGAAACCAACCCTTTGGAATGAAGACATTGGAGTTTAAAATAAATTTTGTCGGATCTGTGATTTTTTAAACCATGCTGCGAATAATAGAATGAACACCATCTATTATGAGCACAAAAACAAAACTTAAAAGGCTGTTTATTGGAATCTTTATTCTTGGTCTAATTTGCTATACAATTCCGTATCGGAGCGTACCTAACTTCTCTTCCCAAACTGTTTCCATGCTTAGCAAAACGCTAATTAGTGTTACCTTAAATGTGGTAATATCAAAATCAACATTTGGAATAATGACTTACGCGATCAAATAACACAGCTTGGAAAGGAACGAATTCATATCGAAGCTTGAAAGCGTCAAAGGCATCATCTATAAAGTCAGTAATTCTTATTGCCCTGATATTGAAAGTCGTAAAGACCTTGCTCAGGAAATCGTCATCCAACTTTGGCAATCCATGGACAAGTATGACCCCCAGTATAAATTTTCCACTTGGGTATACAGGATTGCATTGAACATGGCCATCTCCTTTTACAGAAAAGAAAACACAAGAAATAGCAGGACAACTTCTATCGATGAAACACTTATAGATATCGCTTTTGAATTGGAATCGAAAAATGAACAAGAGTCACAGCTCAATTTACTAAATCAATTTATCCAACAATTAGACAAACTCAACAAGGCATTGATACTGCTCTATTTGGATGGTCATAATTACGATGAGATTGGAAATATTTTGGGCATCTCTGCCTCCAATGTCGGCACCAAAATCAATAGGATTAAAAAGAAATTAAAACGACAATTTGAAACAACAACGAATCATGGAACTTGAAGAATTAAAGGATGCTTGGCAAAAGCAAAACACCAAATTAAATGAGAGTATTAGTCTCAATAAATCATTATTGAGAGAGATTAAGTTAGAAAAAGCGCAATCTAGATTACAAAAGTTGTACACTGATCGCATCTGGAGAATTGTGTTCTACGCTAGTATGATGCTTCTTTTTGGCTTATATATAGGAAGTAATGCCCCTGTTCCACAGCTCATGATTTCTGGTGGCGTATATCTTATACTCGCTGCAATAGGCCTAATTGGTGCTGTAAACCAATTGACAATTGTCCAATCTATTGACTTTTCAGAACCAATTCCAGCCATCTTAAAAAAGCTCACGCTTCTCAAACTAAATGTTTTAAGGTTCATTAGACTTGGAGTATGGACGGTCCCTCTATACACCGCTTCAATTATAATCATGTTTGATTTATTGTGGGGAGTGGACATTTATACTGTTGGTGATAAGAACTGGTGGATAAGCCAAATTGTGCTGAGTGCGTTATTTGTTCCCTTAGCTTTTTGGCTATACAATAAGTTGAGCATTAAAAATATGAACAAGGAGTACATGAAAAATTTATTCAATAGTTCTGGAGGAAGAAAAATCACCGCATCGGTTGACTTTCTTAATGAGATAGCAATATTTGAAAAAGAAGATCATTGAATTCAGTTCCACTCTCAAATTCTTTGTTGGACCGGTGACCATAATGTTATTACAGATCGTAACTTAGGGTCATAATTCTTGATTTATGGCCAAATTTTACGACTCAATTTCCGAAAAACACCAAAAATTCATTGAAGCTCAAAAAATATTTTTTGTTGCCACCGGTGGAGAAGATGGACGCATCAACCTATCCCCAAAAGGATTGGATGCTTTACGCGTTTTAGATGGCAACAGAATTGTTTGGCTCAATTTGACAGGCAGCGGCAATGAAACAGCTGCTCACTTAAAACTGGTTAACAGAATGACCATAATGTTTTGTGCATTCGAAGGCAATCCATTGATAATGCGTTTATATGGTGAAGCAAGGGCCATTCATAAGCAAGATGACGATTGGGATGAATACTATAAACACTTTGAAGATTCAAGAGGGGCGCGCCAAATATTTGAAATGTCGGTAGAATCACTTCAAACTTCCTGTGGCTTTGCAGTCCCTTTAATGGAATATACTGAAGACAGGGCCATTCTGAATGACTGGGCAGAAAAGAAAACTGAGGAAGAGCTGAAGGCCTATTGGGAACTGAAAAACAAGGAAAGTATAGATGGCAAGTCTACTGGTATTTTTGAAGGAATACCATAATAGGCACCATTCAAGCTAGGTCAATCCCTATTGTTCCAAACTTTCCAAAATAGGTGACTTAATACCTTCTTTGAAATTGAGTACCTCTGATAACAAAGCCGTTGCAGAACAAGCATTTAATCACTAAACTGATTACTTAATCAAAGTGACAAATGAACAAGCGCATTAAAATCATTCTCATATTATCTCTCCCGGTGCTCCTTATTATTAGCAGTGGCATGTTTTCTAGTGATGAACCATTTGTGCAAGACATTGAACTCGGACGAAAAGGATTGCACGGCTACATAGCTTATGACTCTCCAAAATCGCCAGAAGGTTTTGGGGCTGGCGTTTCTTTTTATACAGCCGCTTGGACATTATTAGAAGCACCACTTAAAAACTTCCAAATCGGACTTCCAGGTACATGGATTGTTCCTGATAATTTAGACAATGAAGTTATTCCACTTTGCCCTCCAGGCACCTATGCACGTGATAATTGGGATCCGAGAGGCCCAACTTATCGAGATGTATTTCAGACACTCGAAGGGGGTTTAGGATATTGGGCAGGAAATAAATACCGTTATGGTTCACCCAAATTCAGTATGAATGCTACTGCGCAATGCTATGATTTTGAAATTGCCAGCCCTGGTTGGTCATTTTTTTATGATAATGAAACACTGCCAACAGAAAGGCTCGGAATAGCACAATTGCACAACCAAATCTTGATTCCGCCAGATGGACTAACTTTTAACGGAACGCCAGAAGGTGAGTTCATGGGTTATTCCTATATGGCCCTCCCCTTTACAGATGCTTATGGAGGTGAGATCATGCCAACAGGTGATCAAAGCTGGACCTGCTTCATAAACACTGAAAACTTCAAAGGACCGATTGCATATTATTTGCCCGAGACTTGGAGCAAAATATCTAAGGACTACCCTATTATTAATGGTAAAGGACTAGATGCTAAACCAGGAATAATTAGAGGTGGCGCCATGGAGATCAATACTGTTCCGCACTACGAATCAAAAGACAAAGGCGGTACTTTGTACACCAAAATCCCTGCACTTAAATTTCCGGTTGATGAAAATGGAAAGGCTTCACTTGTTCAAGATTTAACCTTCTATAGTAAGGACGCATTGTTTAATGACTTGCGTGACTGGCGGCATGGACAATCGGCTACATCCGGTGTATTTAAAGAAGAAGGTGCTTTCAAACCTGAATTAAGTACAAAACCACCCAAATATGATCAGCGTAATAAGCCGATCATTGAAATTGAAGAGATATTTAATACAGAAGTTTTTGACGCAAACGTATTCGGATTACAATGGGAGGAAGCTTCTAAGTTTGAAAAAGGCTCCTTTCCAGAATACTTCAAAGAAGTTAATGGTGAGATTGTTCCCGTTTTAGCGAAAGATGTCCCAAAAGAAACTGGATTGTTGGAAGCTGAATTTCCGCTAGCCGAAAAAAGGCCTGCATTCACTTCTCCGTTAAATGGCGTCTGGAAAAGTCCCGGCCCTGCGGCTGGACCATATACTGTTGTACTTAATGACGAGTCGACTGTCACTTACTATTGGTATAAATTCATTGATCAACCAGTTTTTCAACAATTTGACTGGGATGAGGAAAAGAAAAATGAGCTGCAACGCTTTGTTGAGAATATTCACAAGGAATGGCCTATAGATCGAGATTATATAGCGCCACCATCAACAGGTAAATTAGTAAGTATGGATGATGCCCTTGTCGTCAACCCTCCAAAAGGGATGGAATATGGTTACGTACCAATCGTTACTAAGCAGGATCGAAACTAACTTTCGAAGTAAAACATTACTCAGGCATTGTTCCATTGCTAATTAATACCTAATCTCGTTATCTAATTGAAACAAAGACTATGAAAAACGCTTTCAAATCATTTGCAATCATTCTCGCCTCGCTATTCCTATTTACAGCTTGTAGTGAGAACCAATCCGACACCCCAGTGACTTTAAAGGTGGACTATGAAAAATTCACTTTGGACAACGGGTTAGAAGTTGTGCTCCATACAGATTATTCTGATCCAGTTGTTGCAGTGGCTTTGACTGCCCATGTTGGATCAGCAAGGGAAATTGAAGGAAGAACCGGTTTCGCACATTTGTTTGAGCACCTTTTGTTCCTTGAATCTGAAAACCTTGGAAAAGGTGGTTTAGACAAGATGAGTGCTAGAATTGGTGGTTCTGGAGCCAATGGTTCTACAAGCCGTGACAGAACAAACTATTTCCAAACTGTACCTATGGATGGCCTGGAAAAAATGATTTGGGCAGAAGCCGATA